>ASRO01000087.1_pt1 | contig 22227 bp, 26 predicted proteins | sample 693278 | NCBI WGS metagenome assembly ASRO01 (sample SAMN02169244, study PRJNA158439) | bioreactor metagenome | isolation source: day 119 sample from continuous culture bioreactor inoculated with sediment... | place: Germany: Bremen | reverse complement strand
GAAGCTTGGAATAATTGAAAGTTTCCGTTATGAACGCCCGATAACACACCGATTGCCGAAACGCGCAAGAACAAGGTGGATGCAAGCTGCGGCAATCGTGGGAACGTTATACGAAACCTTAATCTGAATATTGGAGGGTAACTAATGGATATGAAAGTTTTAGTAATTTCTATTATTATAGTGATGATGTTCACTGTAAGCTGTACAAATGATGAAGGGACAAGTGAATTAGAACAAGTTAAAGAACAGTATGAGGATATTTTGTATAAGCATGAACTGATTACAGAAGAGTTGGAAAGTGCTAAACATGATTATGATGACTTGATGATTGAGAATAATAAAAGTATTGAATTGATTGATGAACTTAAAGAGAAAGTCACAAAGCTAGAAGAATCAAATGATACATATTTGTCTGAAATAAAGGTGCTTCAGGATAAGTCCAATCAAGAGATGTTGAAAGTTCAGAATGAGTCATACATGAATTCTAATGCATTAATTTTTTGGGAGAAATTTGGAAGAATGGAATTTGATGATAATGCATGTTTTAGTTGTGAAACAGAATCGCTCGGTGGTATAAATATTGGTGATTCATTAGGAGATATCATTAAGAAATTAGGTAGTGATTTTGAAGTTTATTTTTCTGATGATGGATTTGAGCCGGTTGTCTCATATGATGGGATATCATTTAGTATTAATGAAAACAGTTTTTGTATTACAGAAATTTTTACAGATATGAATAAATTTGAAACATCAATAGGTGTTAAGGTTGGTGATGATGCAGAAGTAGTTTTTAATATGTATAGAGAGTTATACAATTCTAATGAAGATGGATCTATACATCCAGAATATCCTAAATGGGTCTTTGATTTAGGGGATAATTTTGTTATTCAATTTGATATTGATACTGAGGAGTTAACAGATGAGTCAGTGATAATAAATATTAATATAAGGAATTTTTACCATGGAGAAGTTTAATAAATGGGGACGATTAAGGCTTCGTATAACAAACGATTTCCAACACTCAGCTCGCTAACCGAGTCGGGGTCGCATTAGGCGTTCGCAAGCTCGCAGCCATGAGCTCGCCCAGTAAGCTCCCTGGCGTCGTAAGCTGAGAACCGTTAGATAATACCCTATAATGTAATTTCCCCACTACGTCCTTGTAGTGCTGGTATTTGGTTTATAGAAAATGATTGTTATTAGTAATCGACAAATTTTGATTCGTAGGGATGTTGAATTGTATTGAATTAAAAAGAGGATGAGAGGTTAAGATATGAAGGTGACTAAAAATATTTATGTACTACTAATTTTTATACTTATGCTAAGTGGTTGTTCAAACAGTTCATCAGTAGATGTTGAAAATGAAATTCCTACGGATGATACCGTTAATATTGACGAAGATTTGGGAGCAGCACAAGAGTTAGATCAAGATGAAAAAGAAAAAGTGGCTGAAGGAATTACTGTTAATGATCGTCAATTCCACAATATTGAATTCCATGGTGATAAAATCTACGCCCTATATGATTGGGAAAATCCTGAAAATGAAGATGAGTGGTCAGATGCTTTATGGTGTTTTAGCCCTTATGAAGAAGCTAGAATGATTGCTGAGGGAAAAGGGCTTCAATTCCGTGTAACGGAAGATGGAGAATTAATCGCTGTTGAAGTTGAAGATAATATAGATATCTATGATGTGGAAGGAAAATTGCTTCACCGAATTTCAGAGGAAGATGTGAATACGGAAGAATATACAAGTGTCAGTTTGGAGCAATGGAATGATGATGGAAGTGTTTTGTGGTGTTCGTTGATGGAAACGTATGTAACAGTTGCTTATGTAGCTATTGATACGGATTCATGGGAAAGCACTAAATACAATGACCAAAGATTTGGCTCGGATGAATATGTATTAAATCCGAATACTGGATGGATAGCATATAGTGATTATCCAGTGACTTTAGACATTATAGCATTTGATGATTATATGGAAAGCGGAGAAATGACAACATTATTTGTTTATAATCTTATGACAAAAGAGGAAAGAGTAGTAGATTCCAGCGAGACTAATAAGTTTAAACCTTCTTGGAGTGATAATAGAAATGAACTTGTATATTATAAAGGTTATAAATCGTATTCTTATGATATGGATGCTGAATAATATAATAGGTCCTGAGAATTGAAATCTAAGTATCCACACAAATTGAAATTTGAGAGTAAGATTTGAGAATTAACATAATAGAGTAACGGGAATTGGTACAGTCCATGGTCGTTACTCCGCCGTCCATGACTTCGTTCCTCGGTCAAGTAGGGCAACATCTAACACGACAATTGCCGTCATGCACAAGGAAGAGGAGAATGTACACGACGGCAACTGCGAAACCGTTAAGTGAAATATTATCTCAGTTTCGAGAGGGGAAAAGATGAATCATATACCTAAGAAATATCGAAAGTTAGTAATGATTTTTAGTATTGTATTTAGTATTACATTAATTATTGTATCAATATTACCTTTAGCAATAGAACGATATTTTAATTATAAATTGATGGGAGACATCGACGATATTCATATGATGATAGATGATTTTTATACAAATGTTGATCTTAATGATGTCAAATCAACTACTGAAAACGCAGGTCAATTGGCTATAGTGAATAAACTAGAAGGTGAACTTGATAAGTTCGAAACTAGATATACAGATTCATACAGTCAATATATGTTTGATCTGATGTCGACATCTTATGAAGATATAAAATACTTGATAGACAATAACGAAAGATGGAATGAGTTGGAAAATCAAAGGGTAATATCTATTAATAATACGATACTAATGAAACAGAGTGTAAATAAATTAGCAGAAAAGCTTGAATGACAAAGAAATAGAAGTCGGTCGATAATACTTCACTTAACAGCATATTGACAACATGTGCAGGAAATCGGATGATGCACACGTCGGGAACAGCCGGAACGTTATGTGCAATTCCCAGCTAGGTTAAATTGAAGGAGAGGTTGGTTTAAGTAGAATGAAGATAAGAAGATATAGGATAGGCGAAGAAGTGGAATTGATGAATATATTTTGTTCAGCAATAAGAGAAAATGCCAAGGGGTATTATGACGATAGGCAATTAGCAGCATGGGCACCGGATGATATGGATCCAGAATTGTGGGGGCAAAGGATTAAAGGGATAAATCCATATGTTGTAGTCGATGGGGATAAGATTTTAGGATATGCAGATTTACAGGATAATGGTTACATTGACCACTTTTTTGTACGTGGTGGCCAATCCAAGAAAGGTATTGGAAGATTACTTATGAATCATATTATTCAGGATGCCAAGGTGAAATCAATACCTGAATTATCTTCAGATGTGAGTTTAGCTGCACAAGGGTTCTTTAGTAGATTTGGATTTGAAGTTATTCAGAGGAAAGAAGTAGAAGTTCGAGGTGTGATGTTGGAGAACGCATTAATGAAACTTAGAGTTGGTGTTAGTGATAGCATTAGAAGTTGATATAAAGCTTCCGCTGGGAACAGCACCTAACAGTGAAGTTACGACATGGACAGGAAATATAAAGGATGTCTAAGTCGCAACTTCACGGGACGTTAGGCGAAAGTATCAGCTAGTTACTTGAAAGAAGAGGTTGAAATGGAAGAGTATAACACTGTAATGTACAATGGGATAAATCTTTATGCGTACATTATGAATTCAGAAGAATCTAAAATTATTGAGGAGTTCAGAGGTGAACTACTTGCTTTAGCTGAAAAGCTCAAATTGCCTAAAGGACATACAAGAGATGGCAGAGTATATGAAGGTCGATTTAGGAATAATCCAGATTACAGTATTAGATATAAAGAAGATTGTGGCTATTATGTCACACAGGGTGAACGCGGTAGATATTCTTTTTTATTAGGAACACCAACAAAGGATAGAAATGAAGCTTTTTATTTGATTATGAAACAAGCAATAAGATTCAGTAGTTATTCATATGAATGTGAACATAGGAGTGAGTTTCAGAATAAATGGAAAGATAGATTTGACTTGGAATATGATTCTAGAAAGAGTCATTTTGAATACACAATTTCTAAGCTCTATGAATCGTTTCATAGGTTTGATGAAGAGTTGATTCTAAGTTTTACATGGTACCTTAATAGCAAATATGATCAGGATGTATGGAAGTATGACTATGAGAATGAAGAATTCATTCTTATATAATGTTTGGGTGCTTCCGCTGATACCATCGCCTAACATACGATTTCCAACACTCAGCTCGCTAACCGAGTCGGGGTCGCATTAGCGGTTCAGCTGAAGCTTCACACGCATGAGCTCGCCCTATAAGCTTCTTGCGTCGTATACCGAAGAACGTTAGGTGACATAATCAATTAGTTTTTATTTATAATACGTAGTATGGCTATCGTTGAGAGTGGCAATATAGATGAAAGTAAACGATAAGTTTGATTTACAGGAGGGTAAGTACTATGAATATAAGAAAAATTACAGGTGATAAAAAAGAATATATTGACCTATTATTGTTGGCAGATGAACAGGAAAGCATGATAGACAACTATCTTGAACGTGGGGAAATGTTTGTTCTGGATGACAATGGAGTAAAGGCTGAATGCGTGATTACCAGAGAAGCGGATGGCATTTATGAACTTAAGAACATTGCAGTCGTGCCTGATTGCCACCGAAAAGGCTATGGAAAAAGAATGATAGAGTTTTTATTTTCCCATTACCCTGATTGCAAAATCATGCTTGTGGGAACTGGTGACTGTCATTCTATTCTTTCTTTTTATAATAATTGCGGTTTTACAGAATCACACAGAATAAAGAATTTTTTTATAGACAACTATGACCATCCAATGTTTGAAGATGGAAAACAACTGATTGATATGGTTTATCTGAAACGAGAACGATAAATTTTAATTTGTTTGGGTATTACATATTTGACTGTTGTATGTTAATGATTTTAATTAATGGCTGATGGCAGCTTCCATTGATTCCATCGCCTAACATAATAATTCCGTTCGCTACGCACATTTCTTCACCTGGTGCTGACGTACCACCAGGGAGAAAGACAACGTGGGTCCGGTTCGGGAACGTCGTATACCGAAGAACATTAGGCATAATCATATACTAGATAAGGAGAATCACAATATGCGAAAGTATCAAGTAGTTATATCTATACTAACATTATTATTGATTGTTATTTCTATTGCTTCTATAGCCAATTATAGAGAAAAGAGAATGCTTGAAGATCAACACAGGGAACAAGATATTAAAGGCTCATTTTCAGTAATGATGTTGGTGCATTCTGAACTTTCTAGATTCATTAGTATGTATGAAAGAGAAGATCTGACCCAGGATTTATTAGATGAGCATAGGAATGTATTGTGGAATATCTGTAATACATCTACACATTTAGAAGGATCAAGGTCATTTAATAATATTAGGTACATCGTAGTTCAAGATATTAGTGAAGTAAATGAAGAGCTATATATGACGTATGTTGAGCTAGCAGACTATCTATTTTCGATTTATCTCGGAATTCCGGAGCCATATGAAATAGATGGAGAGGTTTTATCTGATGAACGTGAATATCTTTATGAAGTTTTCACTTCCGATGAACATACGAAAGAGATTCAAAGAATTGTTGAGCTAGATTAGAGATTGTATGAAACTTACGTATATGACTATACCTAATAGATTGTTCCCAATATGTACAGTAAATCGGAGGATGCACACGTCGGGAACAGCCGGAACGTTAGCTGACATTGTAAATTAGGGTTTAAAACATATTAATTCATTTTGAAGGAGTCGTCACTTATGAGGTTAAAAGATTTGGTGTTAAGGAAAGAAGTTGAATCAGATTTTCGAGTAGTAGAAGAATTGACTAGAGAAGCTTTTTGGAATAATCATGTGCCTGGATGTAATGAGCACTATCTATTGCATATTATGAGAAGCGTAGATTCATTTATCCATGACTTAGATATTGTTGCTGAAGTGAATGGCAGAATTGTAGGGAATATTGTTTATACTAAAGCTAAAATTATCGGTGATAATGGTATGTATCATGAGGTGATTACCTTTGGTCCTATTTCAGTATTACCTGATTTTCAAGGTCATGGAATTGGAAGTATTTTGATTGAACATACCAAGCAATTGGCTAAAGAGCTAGGATATAAAGCCATTCTTATATATGGCGACCCAGATTATTATAAGAGATTTGGTTTTTTGCCAGCAGAATCTTATGATATTGGTACAGCTGACAACATGTATGCAGTCGCATTACAAGCAGTAGAACTATTACCTGGTGCATTATCAGAGATAAGCGGTTGTTTTAATGAGGATGAAGTTTATGAGGTTGACGAAGAATCTGCTATTGAATTTGATAAAGGATTTGAAGCTAAGGAACAACTAAGTGATTTGCCATCACAATTAAGATTTATGGAATTAGTGAAGATACGAAAGCCAAGAGTATGTGAATAGATTGATGGCTATTGGTAACTTCCGTATACAGCATCTTGTCGTAATGCTGAACAAGTGGACTAAGTCTTCGGAGTAAAGAGGGAACAATCCCTCTGACTTACCCGACATTAAAACTAGTTAAAGGAGTACATATATGGAAATAATTGAAAGAGGACGGAGTAAAATTAAGTTAGTAGGGTGTCTTTTTATTGGATCATCGTTATTAACAATAATACTACATAATTTACGATTCCAAGGAAGAGATATCATAGCGCAAATGATTAGATTAAGTTTAACAATACTTTTAAGTTATTTCATGATGAAAGGGAATAAGATAGCGAGAGTAATAGCAGGAGTTTTACTTGTAATTACTATAACAACATTATTTATTAGCTTAGCTACATATACCGCTTATCCAATTGTAATGATAGTCATTATATTTATGATTATGGTTTATGGCTATTTGGCATATTGCATAATACTTGATAAATCAGTGAACGCATTTTACAAAAATCATAATACTAATTTCAATGAAGAAGATGAAGTTGTTTAGCCACCCAGAGGATTCTGGGCATGAGTAGAGCCTGTAATCTCATTGACCTCGTCAACAACGAATAAGTTAGAGGAAATACAATAACTCGAATAAATATAGAAAATAGGGAAGATAATTTTATGAGTGAAATGTCTAATGACAAAGCATTATCAACATTAAATAGGATATATGATATAGCTTTAAATGGATTACATTACCAGTTGCATTGCCAGCAAATATTACAAGTGTATTATATGTGCAGATAAGGATGGTTGCTGCTATAGCTAATATCGGTGGATATGATGTACATAGTGATGAAGTACAGTCAATAGTATATCTTTGCTTGACGGGAAATAGTATAAAAGATGTAGCTAAAACAGCTGGTATAACTTTTAGCAGTAAATTTACTATTGCTATGATAAAGAAGATACCTGGAACAGCCTTAACTAAGATTAATCAGAAAGTAGGATTCAGGTTTATTACTAAATTTGGTCAGAAGGGAATAATAAATCTTGGAAAATCGGTACCAATTGTTGGGGGTGTAATTGGTGCAGGTTTTGATATTACATCAACAACAGTTATTGCAAATAATGCAATTAATGTTTTTATTAAGGGAACAATAGAATAAATTAACCTACATATATAGGAGTCATTATTGTACTTCCCATAACACTCTAGTTCCCTACATGCGCAGAAAATCAGGTAATATACACGGCGGGAATTACGGGAACGTAATGTGAAACTCAATACTATTTTACAGTTACAGATTGGAGAAACTATGAAGCAATGTGAGATTAGATTTTGGTTTGAACATGGAGGAATATGTCTTTGGGCGGTTAACGAAGTAGCTAAGAGAATGTATGGATATGATATTTCAAACAATGAGTTGCCAATTAGCCAAGAATTAATTGATAAGCTCGATTTGCTGGAAGATGTTTATTCAGGATATTTGAATTGGGACTATCCGCCAGATCCATCTCCTTGGACAAAAGAACAGAAGAAAGAATTTATCTTAAATTGTAATGAAGTATATGAAAGACTTTGTGCTGAATTAGGTAGTGAATATATTGTGATAAATGATATTATGGATTGCGTTTCTTAACGTAAATTGATTTATAGTTTCCGTATTGAGCATCACAGAACAGACAATTACGGGAACGATATGTGAAATGCAATATTAGTTTATTGGAGGTTTTGACATGGAATACAGATAGATACTTCAATATTAAATGAATTTCTTGCTGAGCTTGAATTCTATTAAACTAATAAAACGCTGAAAACAAGTTCAATTAATCAGATATAATATCTGTCATTGTAATGAACAGTCTGTGATAAGATATAGATAGAAAGGAGTTAAAGTATGAATGAACTAGATAGAGCAATTAAATATAGAGAAAATGGGCAGGTAGAAGAAGCTATTGATATTTTAAGATTGTTGCTAAACAAGGATAATGAAAATGCAGAAGTAAATTATCAGTTGGCGTGGTGTTATGATGTTTTGGAGTATGAAAAGGAAGCGGTTGCGTATTATGAAAAAGCTATATCGTTGGGATTGAGTGAAGAAGATCAAGTTGAAGCAATCATCGGATTGGCGAGTACATATAGAACCATAGGTCAGTACAATAAATCCAAGACTTTATTAGAAAGTAGCATTGATAAATATGACAATAAGGCACTAGAAGTATTTTATGCAATGACACTATATAATCTTAAAGAGTATGAAAAATCTGTAAGCATATTATTAAAGTTGTTAGCAAATTCATCCTCGGATAAAGATATAGAAAAATTTAATAGAGCGATTTCATTTTATTCAGATAATTTGAATCGAGTATGGTAACGTTCAAAGTTAACAAAAAAGATAAGGTGTGACTTAATGAAAACCTATCAGAAGCCTTAGTATTAGGAGGAAACTATGAGATATATAGTATTGTTAAGAGGCATCAATGTCGGTGGAAGACGTAAAGTTGAGATGAAGCGGTTAAAGAATCTTCTCGTATCTTTAGGATATTCTAATGTTATGACATATCTTAATTCAGGTAACGCGCAATTTGACTCTGATGATGACCGAACACATATCGAGAAAAGTCTTACCAAGGCCCTTGAACAGGAGTTTGGATTCACGATTCCTATACTTGTCAAAAGTCAGGAAGAGATGCAGGCAATCCTTGCCGCTATTCCAAAAGAGTGGCAAAATAACAAAGAGCAGAAGACGGATGTGGCATACTTATTTCCTGAGATTGATGCAGAGAAAACCTTGATGACATTACCGATGCAACGTGAATACCTGGACCTTATATATATTAAGGGGGCAATTGTGTGGCATGTGTTGCGAGAAAATCAAAATAAAAGTCAGCTGAATAAATTGGTGGGGCACGAGGTGTATCCATTCATGACAGTTAGAAATATCAATACGGCTAGGTTTTTAAGTGAAAATGATAACAAATGAGTAATGTAGGTGGTCAAATTCTATACAGGAGGTGCCACATTTATTTAACATTCTATAGAGTTTGTAAAGCAGATGATGGACAGCTAATTGAGACAAGGAGGGATTAGGTGATTGAAGAACGTTATTTTGGAACGGACATGTTGTTTCACTATACAAGACTTGAGACGGCAATGGAACTGATATTGACAGCCATGCAGTTAAGATTTTCATCATTTAAAAATGTGAATGACCCGCATGAGAGAGGGTATCAATCTTTATCTTTGAATTGGACTAATCGTAATTCTATCGATGAAGCGTTGATTGATTATGAGCGTTACCAAAAAGAAGTGAACTGTATTCGTCAAGAAGAGAGTAAGCTTTTATGTTTTTCTAAAAATGCCGGGGTTATTACCAAGACAGGGAGTTCGGTCCTAGATGCAGATTTATACTACAAGACCGGTTTTTTTAAGATGCGCATGTGGGCACAGTATGGCGATCTGCATCGTGGCTTATGCCTGGCATTTTCCCGCGATCGTTTGGTTATGGATATCAAGAAGGTCTACAGTTCGTTTAAGTTATATCGGGGCGATATTAAATACAAGGATTCTTCATCGGATATGCGTCAAGCGTATCACATTGAGCTCAACGAAGGTGCACTACATGATTTCAGAGAGTTTTTTATATCAGAACACTTGATTAAGTATAGGGAAGACTTGTTTTTTACGAAGAACAGTGATTGGAGAGACGAGTTTGAGTATAGACTACTCTTATTGACCGATAATAAAAAACCCGACTATTTCATTAACATAAATAATTCGTTAAAAGCAGTTTTTTGTGGTTTGGATTTTCCTGATGTATATATGAGTGCATTAAGAAATCTGCTCAAATATAGCGACGTGGAGATTTATAGATTAATGTTAGATAACGGGATACCTAATGTTATAAAAGTGAAGTAAAAAGAAAGGAAACACATCATGAAGACATTTCGATTTTCTCCAAAATACTTTATTTTGGCAAGTATATTTTTTATACTTGAAGTTATCATAGCTATTTATGTACATGACGACTTTATCCGTCCCTATGTCGGGGATGTTATTGTCATGTTCTTAATGTATAGCTTTATCAAGGCATTTATAGGAAAACCGACTAAGCGATTGCCCTATTATCTGTTTGGGTTTGCGGTTGCTATCGAGTTCCTGCAGTTAGTTAATTTTACCCAACTTCTTGGACTAGATCAATATCCGATAGCAACCATTGTTTTAGGCAGTGTTTTCGATGTTCGTGACGTTATAAGCTATTTTGTAGGAATGCTTTTATTATTAGGGTATGAACAAGCTTTAAGAAAAGATATATCTTATTTGTAACATAGAACAAATGGAAGAAGTTTTAGAAAAAATGCCTTTAAATTATGTAGAATTGCTGGCATGCCAAGGATTTGGTAAGGTAAAAGTTGAAAAATATGGTGAGGAAATATTAAGGATTATGGGTGGTGAACCTAAAAGGAGAGGACTATGAATCCCCGCAACAATCTGATTTTAATCAATAAGAATTCGAACTATGAAGTCAAGACAAAAGATGTTAAGTACATAAAAAAAGAAAAAAATAGAGCTTTAGTAACATTTACCAATAATAAAACTTATGCATATCATAAGGACAATGTTAAGTGGTATTCAAATCCCCAAGAGATCGACATCACAGATACTGTTTTATATCATTCGGGAGAGCGAATCCAAATGCCCATTAAGCTATTAAGGTTTGCACCTTGGTATGTACTTGTTTATAAAAATGAGTATATGAAAACATATGGAGTTTCAGATTTGCAAATTATTCGTAATCATAGCTTAAATAGCAAATCAGTTGATTTATGGCAATACTTTAGGGAATTATCTGCAGAAGTTTCCCTCGTACTTGAAGATGGAAAAGCCCTCTTAAAAGCGAAGTATAATAGGATACATGGGATTGACCCAAGTACAGTCTTATCAAAATATCTAACAGGCAATGCAGTAAACAAAATAGAGACAAAAAACACAGAGACAATCATTTATCCTTTTGGATGCAATGTTTCTCAAAAAGAGGCTGTTGTAAAAGCACTATACAACCAAATTAGTGTGATTGAGGGACCACCAGGGACTGGTAAGACCCAGACGATTCTAAATATCATTGCTAACCTGATCATACAGGGGAAAACGATAGCTGTTGTATCTAACAATAATTCGGCAACACAAAATGTTTTGGATAAACTACAAAAAAATGAATTGGATTTTTTTGCTGCCTTTTTAGGAAATGCTAAAAATAAAGAGAGTTTTATTGAAAGTGGGCAGACCGATATCCCCAATTCTATAAAAAATATGGAAACAATTCCAAATCTTAATCAAGCGTTGTTAGATTCGTTAAAAAACATCAATGTATTACTTAAGGATACTAATACTTTAGCACGTTTAAAACAGGAGTTGGATGAGACAAAACTTGAAGCGAAGTATTTTGAAGAGTATTTATCCATAAACAAAGAATATTCAGAAGAAGACTTAAAGGGCGTATCTTCACAAAAACTTTTAACATTAAGATGTGATATTGAAAACCATTTTAAAACAGATCAATACACGCTTAGTTTTTTTACAAAGCTTAAATATATTTTTAATTACGGATTGAGACTTAGAAAATTTGTCAATATAAATCTTAAGGATTCACTTGATATAATTAATCATCAATTTTATATTTCCAAAATAGATGAAATCCATGCCGAGATAAAAAGCCTAGAAGAACGCTTGATGTATTTCAATTATGATGAGGCTATGAGGCGGCTTGTGGAACTTTCACAAAGCCTTTTAAAAGAATATCTAGCAACAAGATATGGTCATAAGACTCGACCTGAATTTTGTGAAAAGGATTTATGGCAACGGTCCAATGATTTCTTAAAGGAATATCCCCTTATTTTGAGTACTACATTTTCAATTAATTCCAGCCTTTCAGAAAACACTATTTATGATTATGTAATTATTGACGAGGCGAGTCAGGTAGATTTAATTACTGGTAATCTAGCCTTATCTTGTGCAAAAAATGCAGTTATTGTTGGGGATCGCAAGCAATTATCCAATGTGGTATCTCGTGAGCAAAAAGAGCAATCAAAGCAAATATTGTCAAAATATTCAATTCCTGAGCGCTACCATTATCATAAATATAGCCTACTTGAATCTGTTCTTATGACATTTCCTAATATTGAGAAAACCTTGTTGAGAGAACACTATCGATGCCATCCCAAAATTATTCAGTTTTGTAACAAAAAATTTTATCAAGATCAACTGATTATTATGACTCATGATCAAGGAGAAGAAGATGTTATTAAGATTATCAAAACTCTTCCTGGTAATCATTCAAGGGGACGTTATAATCAGAGGCAAATTGATGAAATTATTCAAAAAGTACTTCCGGAATTAGAAAATCACCAAGCACATGAGTTGGGAATTATCTCACCTTATAGAGAACAAAAATATCATATAGATACAGTTGTCTCACGGCAGGGATATGAAGTGGATACAGTACATAAATATCAGGGGAAGGAAAAGAATGATATTATCATTACGACAGTGGATAATGTCATCAGTGAGTTTATAGATGATCCTAATATGCTCAATGTGGCAATCTCAAGAGCTAAAAAAAGAATTCGTTTAATTGTATCCGATCACGAAAAAAATGAAGGGACCAATATTTCAGATTTCATACATTATGTTTCTTATAATAATTTTGAAGTTCAAAAAGGGAGCGTATTTTCAGTTTTTGATATGCTGTATCGACACTACAATAAGCAACGCCAAGAATATATAAAAAAATCTAAATTACACTTAGAATATGATTCTGAAAAAATAATTGATGTTCTTATTAAATCTGTAATAGATGAGAATGAAGCATTTGAAAAGTATGCTTATTGCAGCCACCTATCCTTAAGACAAATCGTTAGGAAAAGAGAGGCTTTGACAGCTAGAGAGTTAGAATTTGTGAACCACCCTAACGCTCACGTAGATTTTATGATTTTCCGACGTATAGATAAACATCCCGTTTTAGTTATTGAAGTGGACGGATACGATTATCATAAAAAAGGAACGGCGCAATACGAACGTGATCGAATTAAAGATTCTATTATGAAAAAAATTGATTTGAAAATACTCCGCTTGGCGACAAATGCAAGCGGAGAAAAACAAAAAATTATCGAAACCTTAGAGCGTATTAATTAGGGTGTACGCTCTTTAGGGTTTAAGCTAACCTCATGTCTTAAGGCCTCCATTCGGTGATCAACCTGTGCAATGATGTCGGCACAATCCTTTAATTCCTGGATAACATGGGCAGAATTTTCAACATCTTGCTTGTATTTAAGTTTGTGTTCGAGACTTGCCCAAAAATCCATGGCAATAGTTCTTAGCTGAATTTCAACTCGCATCATCTTTTTTGCTTCAGCAAGAAAAATAGGAATTTCAATGATCAAATGCATACTTCGATAGCCATTTTTCTTTGGGTGACGAATATAATCTTTTTTGAGAATTAATGTTACATCATCTTGTTGAAGCAAAGCATCTGTGAGCTTATAGACATCTTCTTGAAAGGAACAGATAACGCGTATCCCTGCAATATCATTGATATGGTTTACGATAGAAGCTTCTGTCATAGGCAGACCTTTACGTTGTAATTTCATAAAAATACTTTCAAAAGATTTTTCTCTGCTTTTTATGGATTCAATAGGATTACGGTCATATAGAATCGACATCTCCTCATTAAGTACATTAAACTTTGTCTCTACTTCCATGATGGCGCACCGATAATAAGACATCAGCTCTTGGATTGGCAATAATTGCTGACGGATGGCGTTGAATCTCTCGGCTTCTGTCATCGAAGGGTCATTGATATTATCATTTATAATTTGCTTTGCAATGTCGAGTCTATTGATTTTCATTGTTTTACCTTTCCATTTGATTGTTTGCTTATTTCATTAGATTCTATTGTATTTATCGTAAAAGATGCTGTCTCAGTAATACTGGTAGTATTTGTATGCTGTACTGTATTATCATCAAATGTTGTTAGGCTTACACTTAGTGCGAGTGCTAACATAATCGGAATATGCTTCATAATATTGTCCTCCTGTTTTTTAGATTTCTGTATAATTATTGGTTATAAACTTAGTTTAACAGATAAATCTTAAAATCTATTGAAATAATTATTAAAATTTATATCTTATTGCAATATTAAAAAAAATTATGTATTATTATAAAATGGCTCTTAATACAAACAAAAAAGAAAGTGTAAAGGTCGACAACAGGAGGACGTAGCGTATTATGGAAAATATTCGAATCGATAAGGCTTTATATGAAGACAGAGATAAAATCAATTGTTTTTTTGAACGGGTGTTACGATACACTTTTGAGACAAATGGTATCAAGGATGCGGTGGAGTTACTGAATGAAGAGCTTGAAGATAAGCGTCTATATCTTGAACAATCTTTTAAAACGAAAGGACAAGAGCGATGCTTTTTGATTGCAAAAATTGACGAGGAGATTATTGCAAGTATTGAATATGGACCATCCGATGATTTTATGAATGAATGTACGAATGGCGAGCTTAGTCACATGCCCGAGGTAGGAACTGTGTTTGTTCACCCGGATTATCATAGACGAGGCATTGGAAAAGCGATGCTAAGGGCGATGTTTAATGAGCTTTCTAACCGAGGTATATACGAAGTATGCTTTGACAGTGGCTACCAAACAGCACAAAAGATATGGCGAAAAAAATTCGGAGAACCTGCATATCTATTAAAAGATTATTGGGGAGAAGATTGGCACCATATGGTGTGGATTATTGATGTAGAAAAAGAACGGATCAAAGAAACTAGTGATGTAACGATGAGCAGATAGACGTTGTAAGTGTATATACCAAAGGGGCGTATTCTGTTTCAGAAGCACGAGTACAAGCATTAGGTGGTGAATGAGAATTTGTATGGAATCAATGGTTGACACCTGAAGCCGCTGAAAAGATGGATGACAAGACATCACGTATGTACAAATTCCACAGAAATGACACAAGACTAAGCTTTTCATAAGCTTATAAAAGACCTCTTGGAGAAAAAAACTCTAAGAGGTCTTTTGATACGTACAATTTTTACTGGTAGAATTACAATTTTGTGATACAATATATAGTGAAGGGAAAAAATAATAACGGGGATGAATAGGTAGTGTCACAATGCAAAAATTCATAATAAATTTCATCCACTAATTTACAACTAAATTTAAGGTGTTTTAAAGTGTATCTATTTGTTTTGTCATTTATGAGAAGAGGGTCTGATGATGAAAATAAAAGCCATTTTACTGAGCGTTATTTGCGGTTTGACGATAGCATCTTGTGTCTCAAACAGCGCATTCAATAGTGAGCAGATAACAGGATTTGTACAGCCAGTACAGCAACGAGTACAAGAGACAGCACAAGAAACAGATGAATATTTTTTTAGGAGCAATGCATATCATAATTTTGAACAACATGGCGATAGGATTTATGCATTATATAGTCGTAGCGACCAAGAAATAGAATGGACAGATGAATTGTGGTGCTTTAGCCCCAATGACAATAGAAAACTCATCGCACAAGGGCAAGGACTGGATTTTCGAGTGAGTTCGAATAATGCATGGATTGCTGTTGAGCTTGATAATGCGATTCATATACTCAATACCGATGGGGCAAAGATAACAACGATTGAAAAACCGGAACATTACAGAGGATATTATGATATCCAATTGGAGCAATGGTCGAGCGACGCCACGACACTATGGTATTGTCTTAATGAAACCTTTGTTACAGTAGCATATGTTGCGGTGGATACAAACACTTGGGAACAAACGTTATATGAGGATATGGAGTTTAAAACCCAGGAATATAGTCTTAATCCAAATACGGGATGGGTTGTATATAGTGATTATCCGGTGATGTTAGATATAATAGCCTTTGAACAATATATGGATAGCGAACGCATGACGACACTGCATCTCTATAATCTAGCAACACAAGAACGTATTATGGTGGATGCAGCAATGACCAATATGTTTCAACCCAAGTGGGTGGACGACAATGAGATGATATACTATATTGGAGGCGAGCGAAAAACCTATATTATTAGTGGCGAACAGTAAAGCGATAGATTTAACGTTAGAGATGGGGGATTTAATGGTAGTTATTTATTTTTCAGGAACAGGTAACACACAATTTGCAGCCAAATATTTTGCCGGATGTATGAAATGCCCGGCGTATAGTATTGAACAAAAAGTGGACTTTGATGGAATACTTAATCAAAATGAAACAGTGGCTTTTTTCTATCCGGTGTACTGTTCAGATGTACCGATGATTATGCGTCGCTTTATCGATACTTATCGACGCCAATTAAGTGGTAAACAGATGATCATCTATTGTACTCAGATGGTTTTTTCGGGAGATGGGGCGAGACGATTTACAGATTTACTGGAGGGAATCAATCACAAAGTAATCTATGCAAGACATCTAATGATGCCGAACAATATTAGCAATTTACCGGTGTTATCGGTGAATAATCATCCAAAGATTGATCGGCGGATCAAAAAAGTAAAAAAAAGAATTCGAAGAGATGTAAAAGCTATATGTAATCAACAATCACGTCGTCAAGGGTTTAATGTGGTTTCAAAATATCTAGGCTTCTTAACTCAACGTGCATACCTAGGACCGTTGGAAAAAAAAGCACAAAAAGACGTACGAATTCGAGAGACATGTATTCAATGTGGTCTTTGTGTTCGTCGATGTCCAATGCGTAATTTGAAGATGAGTGAGAATGGAGTGCAACAAAAAGGTGTCTGTACATTATGTTATCGTTGTGTCAATTTATGTCCTGAAAAAGCGATTACAGTTCTTATTCATCATGAAGTCAAAGAACAGTATAAAGGAATATGATAGAGCGATAGATATTGACACATATCCGTTAAGATGCTAAACTAATTAAAAATATACGTAGGAGAATACAATGCAAATAGAGCGAAGAAGAAGTATCCAATTAGACAGAAGCCCTCTTGCAGCAGCCGGTATCGTACACGGTTTTGCTAAGTTACGGGAGTAGTCTGTCCTTTTTTCTTCACGATGTGTGATTCCTAGTGAAAGTAGAACAGGCTGCTCAATAGAAGGCAGGCTGTTTTTTTTGAACCATTTTATGGTTAAACGTAAAAATATTTCATTAGAAAATCATGATGAAGAAAGAGGTTACTTATGTTAGATATTACAATAAATTCCATCGGGAAAACATATTTTGGCAATCCGGTGTTTACGGATGTTTCATTAGAAGTTAAGCAAGGAGAATGTGTAGGGTTACTTGGGGACAATGGGACCGGAAAAACGACGGTTTTTAAAATGATCATGGGAGAAGAAAAGCATGATTATGGAGAGATTTTTATTCGAAAAGGTATCAAAGTAGGATATTTTCGTCAACAAGTACTTGTCTATGAGCAAAAAAAGGTGAGGGAAGTTCTTTTTGAAGCATTCGATGAATTACTAAAAATTTATGAAGCGATGCAGCAGGTGCAAAGATTGCTTGAGTCTGAGTGTGATGTGGAAGAAAATATGCATAAGCTTGGGCAGCTACAGGTGAAGTATGAGACAATGGATGGTTATGCAATCGATGAAAAGCTCTCAAAAATCACGATAGGTATGCAACTGGAAGAATTATTAAATCATCGCTTTGATACGCTTAGTGGAGGCGAGCAGATGCGTGTTGCACTAGCAAAGCTATTGCTTGAAGAGCCGGATGTACTCTTACTAGATGAACCGACGAATCATCTGGACATTGAGACGGCGCAGTGGCTTGAAAACTATCTAAAAGCTTATCAAGGATCCATTGTTATCGTATCTCATGACCGCTATTTTTTAGATCAAGTTATGCAAAAAGCCTATGAGATTAAAAACGGCACGACAGATGTCTACCACGGAAACTACTCAGACTATCTAATAGAACGTAAAGAGCGCTATGAAAATCGATTGAAGGACTATGAAGTACAACAAAAAAAGCGTAAGCAGATGGAAGATGCGGCAAAACAAATGCGTATATGGGCGCAGCAAGGTGATAATGAAAAAATGTTCAAGCGGGCCCAGTCTATGGAGAAACGTCTGGAACGCATGGAAAAAATAGATAAACCTGTGGAGGATGCTAATCATATGCGGTTGGCTTTTGAGACCCAGACTAAAGCGGGTAAGTGTATGCTCAATATGGAGAATGCATCAGTATCCATTGGGGAGCGTCTTTTAATTGACCAGGCGAATCTCAAAGTCATGGCAGGAGAGCGTATCGGCTTGATTGGAGCGAATGGATGTGGTAAGACCACCTTGATTCGCAGTATTTTAAACTCTGAACACATTAGTCCCAGCGCAGTTGTTGGCTACCTTGAGCAGAATATAACCTTTGATATAAAAGGGGGTACGGTTCTTGAGACCTTAAGACATTATCATCCTTCGGATGAAACAACGCTTCGACAACGTTTGGCCAAGTACGAGTTTAAAGGTGAAGATGTGTTTAAACGTGTGGAGACCCTATCAGGTGGAGAACGTGTTCGATTAATGTTGTGCATTATCGTACTTTCAAAAGTGAACTTTATGCTACTGGATGAACCCACCAATCATATTGATATCAAGACCAAAGAAGTCCTTGAAAAGGCATTGCTTGATTTTGATGGAACGTTGATTTTTATTAGCCATGACCGATATTTTCTGAACCGATTGGCAGAACGAATCGTGGAAATACGTGACCAAAAACTCATCGCCTATGTGGGAAATTATGAGTATTATCGACAAGAGCGACAAAAGGAAAAAGAACGTCAGTTGCAAGCACAGCGTCACAGAGAACAAGAAGTAAAACAATGGACGGAACAAAAGACGAATAAAGTGCAAAAAAACAATCAAAACCCATGGAAGGTCCGTGAAATGGAAGCGGATATTGAAGCTATTGAACAAGAACTATCAAAGCTAAGAGCGCATTTGCATACAGCTGGTTCAGACTATGAGCAAGCGCTTGAATATACTCGACAGATTGAAGCAGCAGAAGAACAGCTAGAGACACTGATGGAGCAGTATTTTAGCTTCATAGAGTAAAGGGAAATACAAAGGTGCAGGAAGGGAGAATGCAGAGTGAAAATCGGAGCATTTGCAAAGCATAATGGAACAACCATTGATACTATTCGCCACTATATGGAGATGTCCATCCTTAACCCCGATAAAATCAATGGCTACTATATGTTTGATGCGCAGTGCCAAAAAGATTATGAGGTGATAGCATCTTTAAAAAAATTAGGGTTTTTATTATCGGAGATTCAGACCCTGATGTTGTTTGAGCGGGTTGGAAGACATACAGGGTATCATCAGCGAAAAACCTATCGAGCATTTTATAATAATAAGCTCGAATGGATTCGACAAGAACGCCATCGATTAGATGCGATGCAAAAAAAATTAGAAGAAGAAATAGAGGCAATACCTGTGCTTGATAATACCCAAGCTACTTTGGTTGGGGTCCCTCTTGAGGCGTTATCAGTATTATCTTGTCAACAATGTAAAAGTCCCTATCAGCTTTTGGATGGACAGATAGAACATGGTGAGATTATGCAGGGGATATTGCAATGTTCGTGTGGAAGCACATTGGAGATTCGAGAGGGGATTGCTTACGGTCATAAGGCATTGGATCCAAGTATGGCTCCGATGTGTGATGACACATTTATTGAAGAATACATTCAGACGACCCACGTAGATTATTTGAAAAACTTGCATCGCACACTACAGTGGACAAAGGAGCATAATATTTTTGAAGGAAGCCATGGAGGGGTTACATTAGAACTTGGTTCAGGTCGAGGCTTTTTTCTAAGAAATATGTTGGAAAAGTTGTCTAAAAATATGCTGTATATAGCGATAGACCATAATCCACATGCGCATAGATGGCTGCAAAAGGCGATGGCTGTAGCTGGTCAAGAACATAAAATTCTCTTCTTATGTTGTGATTTTAAGCAGATTCCATTAAAAGACCAATCGGTTGATTATATGATCGATGCGACAGGAAGCACGAATTATGCTTTTGAACATGAGGAGTTTTTAGCGAGTACATTAATAGACCATTTAAAAGTTGGAGGGACATTTCAAGGTCACTATTTGCTTTTTGAAAATTTTTCCGTTGATACAATTATTCAAAAGGAAAGCCGACAATGGTTTCAACAAGAGCATGTCGAAAAAACTTTGTCTGATATAGGACTGCAAGTAGAGGAGACTTTTATAACGCCTTCTGTAAGTCAAGGAGGACCAGGTGAAAACTTTTTTGTCCCAGGGGAAAAAATATACAATTATTTATATATAGGAAAAAAATCTTGATATAGGGTCGACACCATATTATATACTTTTCTTGAATTTAAGAAAAATACAAAGGAGAAGTATATATGACAGAGGCCTTATTATCATTAAAAAAAGATCAAGAGGAAAAGAGAAATATTGTTCTGTTTCTCTGTGGAAAAGCCGTATCCATGTTTGGCAGTTCGGTGTATGGATTTGCTATCGGTCTGTATGTCCTTACAATAACTGGGTCGGCGCTTAGTTATGCAGTAACGATTATGATGAATGTGGTTCCAATGATTCTTATTAATCCGATTGCAGGGGTGCTTGCTGACCGTTTCCCCAAAAAAATGATGATTGTCGGTACAGATTTGCTAAATGGGGCATTGTTTTTTCTGTTATTCTATATGAGTCATAATCAACCCTTATCTTTAGGACATATTTATGCATCCAGCTTCTTGTTAAGCGTTGTCACCAGTTTTTATGGAATCACTATGGAGGTGGCAAAACCAGGGCTAACTTATCCTAAGCGGCGAATAAGAATTAATTCATTAAGTAAGCTGATTGACTCTTTATCAACAATTTTGGGACCGATTTTGGGTGGAGTTATGATTGCCCTGATGGATATTCGAGTGTTTATGTTACTTAATGGCATATCCTTTGTGCTATCGGCCATATCCGAGTTCTTCATTGACTATGAATTTTATGTGGAACCACAGCAGAAAAGGGTTGTGCATAAAATGGTTTTCATTGAGCATCTTAAGATGGGAATAAGCTATATTTTTGATTCAAAGGTTCTTAGAAAAATGTTTTTTATGTTTATTGTATTGAATTTTTTGCTAGGATTTTCGTTGAACATACCACTACCCTACATTGTCAATGAAATACTATTGTTGCCACCGAAACTTTACGGTATAATTAATGCTATGATATCGATTGGATTAATTCTAGGGGCGCTAACTGTTGAAAAGCTAACCCGAAGAATGAACTTTTCAACTATTTTACCCTATACCGTTACAGCGATTTCAGTCTTGGTATCCCTGTTAGGTATTCCTGTCTTTTTCCAAGAAGCCATGAATACTTTTGGTCATACCATATATTTTTCAAGCCTTTGTCTGTTGGTAGGTGTTGGGATATCTTATGTGGATATTCCGGTGATTACAATCATGCAAAATGAAATCCCACCGGACATACGTGGCGTGGTATTTGGAGTGAGCATGAGTGTCGTTAAGCTGGTATTACCAATGGCTCTTTTGGTGTCGGGATACTTAGTGAAGTACGTTCCAATTATTATTTTACCAATGATTGGTGCAATCATTACACTAGGGATTAATTTTATACTAAATAGGAAGGATTAGGGGAGAATTGCGAGAGGCTAAGGCAAAAAAGCAAAAAAGGGCATAAAAAAAAGCGGGTGATGGGAATCGAACCCACGTATCCAGCTTGGAAGGCTGGTGTTCTACCATTG
>ASRO01000049.1_pt1 | contig 32292 bp, 27 predicted proteins | sample 693278 | NCBI WGS metagenome assembly ASRO01 (sample SAMN02169244, study PRJNA158439) | bioreactor metagenome | isolation source: day 119 sample from continuous culture bioreactor inoculated with sediment... | place: Germany: Bremen | reverse complement strand
CACGCTGTCAATGGCGGCTTCGCTAAAGGTAATGGTATCATCAGGATCCAAAGTTTCTATGGCTAATAATGCTGTCATCAGCTTAGTGATACTGGCAGGGTACATGGATTTATCTGATTGCTTTTCAAATAGGACTTGACCGGTATCTCCGTCAATAAGCACGGCAGTCTCAGAACCTAATACAGGCTCGCTGGCAGTGACATGTGTAGCAAATAAAAAGGACCAAAGGCTAATGCAAATAGAAAACAAGATAAAGGTAGTGCGGGTATACTTTGACATGAGAAACTCCTATAGTATAAGTTTTGAGTGTAGTGTGTGACGCGTAAATAATAATATGGGTTATTTTATCATATTGTTGCTATAGACACCATAGTTATTTCATATCTATAAGAAGAATCATATCTGCCGTTAAAGAATTTAACTGATCATCTTCATAATAAAGGTTGATGTTATTAGGTATAATTTTTAGACGTGCAGAAGTGTTTTCATTCTCATAGGAAGGTGCATCATAGGAAGCGGTATCAATAGAGATTAACAATGTGTTTTGGTCATTGTATAGGTCATACTTCCCAAGATGTTCATTTGGCGACCATGACAAATGGTAGGAGGTATTGTCAATAACAAAGGAAGTTGGGGTTGTGGATGTATCCTCATCCAAAAAGTATGTAATAGAAAAATGTGTAAGATAGCTATAACCATCGAGTTCGAGAATTTTATCATATTCACGGTTGTAGTTATAATAAAAACCGTTACCCGCTTTGTTAACTAACGGACGTTCATATGAACTAAATCCAAAAACCGTCTCAAAATCTTTATAATATACGAAATTTGCATCAATCCAAGAGAATTCATTCAAAAAACCCATGCGATAGGCATATCTGGATAATGCAATAATTTGCATTTTTGAAGTTTCATCTAAATCTGGATTAGGTAGAACGTTATCATCCACAAGCATAGCGTTTTCAAGGAGTATATCTTCTAATAGATTCATTTGGGTATATTTGCTCACGGTAAAAGCGTCAAAAGGCGGAAGGGAAGAGATCAAGGCGGATAACATAAAGCAAATAGCAATTATTCCAAAGTGCTTGGGTTGAAAAAAGCTAAAGATAATTCCGGTAACTAAGGCGAAAATGCCATAAAGAATGACAAAATAGCGGCCATGTGTAATGCCAAGCTCATGAATTTTCATAATAGAAGCGATAAGCTGAAGTAAAACCAAAGGGATAAGGAGCTTAGGAAAAATACGATGGAATTGTCGGGCAAAGCCATTTTCAAAACTTACACTTAAAAGCAATACGCTAATGCCAATGATAGAATAGCTCACCAGCATAGGCTCGAAGAGGTTCTCAGTCCAAAAATCCCCTCGAATATTTAAGCCAATATATATGAATAAAATAAATGTGAAAATAACAGTCAAAGGAATAATGATATATGAAAGTAAAGTTTCTAAAAAACGGGTGCCTTGAATAGCTTTTTCCAGAGGTTTTGGCAAAGTGGTGCCATAGTTTGGAATCAGTGAAAGGACAAAAAGTGGAGCGAAAAATAAGAAAACAAAGGTAGTAAAATGCATATAGAGATTTTCGTCAATGCTAAAAAGAAGAGTATCAATAGCTGCGATAATTAAAGCGAGGCCTAAAAACAACACGCCAGAAAAAAACAAAGACATAGCCAGTGCTTTAAAACCATTCATAAAGGATTGATAAAAATAGGGCGCTTGCTTTGAGAGGGTTGCAATCCAAAGAAAGCAGATATATAATCCAAAGGATAAAACAGCTGTACGAATCCAATCAGAAGATGGCAAGTGATCTTGGCTACGGATCATAAGATAGTAGCCAAAGGTAAGAAATATTCCCAAGACATAGAGTAACCAAGGTTTAAAATATGTCGGTAGCGAAAAGGTTTCGCTTAGTCTACGAATATTGATAGATAGGAAAAAACCAATAATGAGTGCTGCAAAAAGCTGGTCGTATAGGATGCGTTGATCGTTAATGTTTTCGATAGCTAAAAAGCGGATGAGTACAATAGCAATTAAATATATCGTTGAAATAGGATATCTTGTAACCGTATCTGTTAGGGCGGTTAAATGTTCTTTGATAATAGTGTATAGTTTCATAGATATCATCCTTTCCCAAACAATCAGATCATAATGAACGTATAATATAGAGTATATCTTTATAATAGCACAAAAAGGGATGACCGTTAATTTTATTTTCTTAAGGAATTTAACCATATTTTATCTTTTTCTTAAGTTGTAAGTCATGCTATAATATAAGGAGAATATAATATCCTCTGAGGATAGGTGATGGCGATGAAAGAGAAGGAGTTAAAAGAGTTATATCGATATAATGAAGCCACGTTAAGTTATCATGTAGATATAACGCTTGATTTGTATAGAGATGTCTATAGTGAGTGGGATTATTCACCCTTTACAAATCGAGATTTAGATGATGATTTATTAGATTATCTTATGGAATGTTCCTATGAGATTGGATTATCGCGTCGACTGGTGGCTTTGTGGGAAATCTTTACAATATGGTTTTTTAGTATTACGAAGTTAAATTACATGTTAAGGCATTATCGACGATTACAAAGTGTTGTTATTGAATATGTGTATCAGGATATCTAATTCCAACGACAGAAAGCTAGAGGATTAAACATGAAAAAAATTTATGACGTACATAAGGATTTTCGTTCAGCATTGTTTTTGACAACACCCACAAATTGGATTGCAGTCTGCTGGATTCGAATGTTGTATAAGTTGGGATGGTATTTTTATAACAAGCATAAAGAAGTACGGGTTACAGGGTATAAGATTGCCAGTACAGAGGGGAAAAAAATAAAAGTACATGTCTATGAGCCGCCGGTTACGGTTAAAGAAAATCCGTGCCTGATTTATTATCATGGGGGTGGGTTTATGTTGTCGATATCGCCAAGAATGCGCCGAAGAATGGAAGAGTATGCCATAGAAGCTGGATGTATCGTCGTCCTTGTTGATTATCGAGTGATGCCTTTGCATAGGTATCCAAAAGCCATTGAAGATGCATATTCAGCACTAACATGGGTTGAAGAACATGCCCAGATGTTAAAGATTGATATGGATAAGTTGGCTTTGGCAGGAGACAGCGCAGGTGGATTTTTAACAAGTATGACTACCCATAGAGCTGTAAAAAATGGAGGACCAAAGATATTAACACAACTTTTGATTTATCCCGTTATCGATAATAAGATGACAACCAAATCTATGCGGGAGTACATAGACACACCCATTTGGAATGCCAAAAAAAACAAGGAAATGTGGAGAAAATATCTAAAAACGCTGAACGAAGGAGAGCATTTTGTGACGCCCTTGGACTATGAGGTGAATGCAGGTTTTCCAAAGACGTATATTGAAGTTGCCCAATATGACTGTTTAAGAGATGAAGCGGTTGAATATGGACAAAAATTAAAAGCATCAGGAATACATGTAATAACAAAAGAAGTTAAAGGCGGAATTCATGGATATGATAACTTTGAGTTCAGCCCGGTCATACAAGAGTTAATGAAAGAACGTGTGCTGTATATGCGAAAGATATTTAATCAAACAGATACGATAGATTAGGAAATGAGTGAGTATATGCGAAAGAAAAAGAAAAAGGCATGGTATAAACTGGATAATGCAGGAAAATTATATCCATCAATAGCCTCGACCCGAAGGTCAACGGTTTTTCGCCTTTCAGCCAAATTAAGCGAGGATATATCTCCTGAGAGTTTACAAATAGCCCTTGAGAACACGATTGAACGCTTTCCATATTACAAGGTGAATTTAAAAAGAGGAATGTTTTGGTATTACTTTGAAGAAGCGCGCCATGTGCCAAAGATACAAAAGGAGACCCACTATCCGTGTATGTTTTTAAAGTTTAGAAAGAAAAAAACATTCCCTTTTCGTGTACTTTATTATAAACATTATATACACTTTGAGATATCCCATAGTGTTGCCGATGGAACCGGGGCTATGAGTTTTTTGAAAACCCTTCTGATACAGTATATGAAAGTGCATTATGGGATTTATTGTAAGCGGCTGGAGGGAGCCAAGGATGTTCATAAAAAGCCGCATCCTCAAGAAAGTGAAGATGCGTTTAAACGCTATTATGATCCGAGTATTCCGGTGCCAAGTCGCAATAAAAAAGCTATGCATTTTCCGTTTCCGCTCGTTGAAAAAGGGCGCTATATTTTTTTGACAGGAATTGTTCCGGTAAAAAAATTAAAAGAATTGTCCAAAGCATATTCGTGTACCATTACGCAGTTTATTACAGCGTTGTATTTTGAAGCGATTCAAGACTATATAAACCAGACAAAAACATTGCAAAAACACCAAAAAGATAAGCGGATTGTGATTAATATTCCAGTCGATTTGCGCCAGCTATTTCCTTCGCAATCAATGAAAAATTTTTTTGTCAGTTTAACACCGGAGATTGATTTGCGACTGGGAACATATACTTTAGAAGAGCTCATTGTTTATCTAAAAGGATATATGCAATTACATTATACGAAAAAAAATGTGAGTCGATATATTACTCGAAATGTAAAAAATGAACGGATATTATTTGTCCGTGCATTACCTTTATATTTTAAAAATTTGATTATGCCATATATCTACGTAAAATATGGTGAAAAAGGATATACGACCAGTGTGTCGAATCTTGGCTTAGTGCGCTTACCCGATGAAATTCAACCTTATGTCGAAGCGATTGAATTTTATCCTGCGCCCAGCGAGGTCAATAAGATCAAGATGTGTCTTTGTTCATACAAAGACCATTGCTATATTAGTTTTGGCAAGACGATTAATTCGACAGAAATAGAAAAAATATTCTTTAGAAAATTACGTAAGTTAGGTGTTCCAATCCGCATTGAGACGAATCAAGATTAAAAAAAGGAGTGAGAATATGGCCTATTGCCCAAAGTGTGGAGTGGAGGTCGATGACACGGTGAAAAGTTGCCCATTGTGTCAGTTTCCAATCCCAGACATCCATGCCTTTGATGAAGAAAGAGCCTATAAAGATGATGAGACACCGGAAATTTTAAGAAAATATCCACAGGCATATAATATATATCAAGATTACCGTTTAAAAGTCAAAAACCAAATCTTTTTTGCAGTATTGATTGTTTTTGTCAGTGCAATTGTCATTATGTCAATGATCAAATTTTTCTATCCGGTGAGTGAGCCTATATTGCGCGTGGTTTTAGTGATTACCATATCGTTGGTATTTTATGTGTTTTTCTTGTTTGGATATTTACGACCGCTTTTAAACATCACAGGTTTGTTTTTAACAACATTGTATTTATCCTACGCGTTAGCAAAACTTAGTGGGGGACAAGTATGGTTTTTGGATTATGCCCTACCACTGAATATTTTGGTCTATGTCAATGTGATTTCGGCCTATTATATGTATAAAAAATCAAAAAATAAACGACACTTTGGTTTTTTTCCGACCTTTATAATTTTAACCATTGCCATTATATGTGTAGGTGTTGATGCTGTTGTGTCCATGAATATCCAGGGTGCCATTCGATTATCATGGTCCATTATTGTTGGTGTGGGATGTATATCGGTAGCTATAATTTTACAAATTGTTACTAGAAGTCTTACAGAGAGCATGCAAGAAGTTATTCGTCGACGCCTTCACTTGTAATCAGGCGAAGCAATGATTGAATATAACGCGGTGATGTGATAAAATGAAGAAAAAATTTAACGATGTAGGAGGATTAGCTTATGCCACATGAATTTGGAAGGTTCGGAGGACAATATGTTCCTGAACCGGTTATACAAGCACTTAAAGAACTGGAAGTAGCATATGATGAAGCAATCCAAGATGCTGAGTTCATCAAAGAATATAAGTATTATATGAAAGACTATGTTGGACGAGAAAACCCACTCTATTATGCACAAAACCTAACGAAGCGCTTAGGTGGAGCTAAGATATATCTAAAACGAGAAGATCTAAATCATACAGGCGCACATAAGATTAATAACGCCATCGGGCAGATTCTCCTAGCCAAACGTATGGGCAAGAAAAAAGTCATCGCAGAGACCGGTGCCGGACAACATGGAGTAGCAACGGCGACAGCGGCGGCATTGTTTGATATGGAATGTGAGATTTTTATGGGCACAGAAGATATGGAGCGACAAGCGCTTAATGTCTTTCGTATGGAGCTGTTAGGTGCAAAAGTTGTATCTGTAACTTCGGGAACGCAGACGTTAAGTGATGCAGTAGATGCCGCCATAACATATTGGGTTGAAAATGTTGAAGATACATTTTACTTGTTAGGATCAGCAGTTGGCCCACATCCCTACCCGACCATGGTGCGTGAATTCCAAAAAATAATTGGAGAAGAAGCATTGGAACAAATTCAACAAAAAGAAGGTCGTTTGCCGGATTACTGTATAGCATGTGTTGGCGGAGGAAGTAATGCCATTGGGTTGTTTAGTGCATTTGTTCCACATGCATCGGTTAAACTTATTGGGGTAGAAGCTGCTGGCTTAGGTGTAGATACAGATAAACATGCTGCGACTATGGCAAAGGGAAAAGAAGGCGTTATTCATGGAATGAACACCATATTTATTCAAGATGAAAATGGTGGAATTAGTCCGGTGTATTCGATTTCAGCAGGACTGGACTATCCTGGTGTAGGACCAGAACATGCCTATCTAAAAGATCAAGGGCGTGCAGAGTATGTTTCAGTCACAGACGAAGAAGCGGTCAAGGCTTTGTTGTATCTATCACAGGTGGAAGGAATTATTCCTGCAATAGAAAGTTCCCATGCAATTGCACATGTGATAAAATTTGCACCAACGCTGAGTCAAGAGCAAGTTATTATTGTCAATGTGTCAGGACGTGGAGACAAAGATGTTCAAGCTGTTGAGCAATATATTCAAAAACATCATTTAGCAATTCGTCAAAAATAGATATTGAGAAAAGATGTAAAACATAAGGAAGGCCGGGGTTAATAGGTGGAAAAAACAACCGAAGTGAATAAGATACTTGATAATCCAATTATCGCAGCAGTATCCGATGGTGAGGGCATACAAGCGGCGATACAATCGCCGTGCGATGTAGTTTTTTTACTTGAATGCAATATTTTTAATGTGGGGAAGTGGGTAAGCCAGCTTCAAAGTGCAGGCAAAATTGTGTGCTTACATGTGGATCTGATTAAGGGGATTGCACATGATAGCATTGGATTAGAATATATAAAAGAAGTCGTCGGTGCAGATGGAATCATTACAACCAAAGCATCCATGATTCGACGGGCAAAAGACTTGGCGTTGATTACGGTGCAGCGAGTTTTTTTGCTGGATTCTAAATCTATTGATATGGGGGTTCGAACCATAAAAGAAAATAAACCCGATATCGTTGAAATTATGCCAGGCGTTATGCCAAAAGCTATTCGTCGAATGGCCCAGACGGTGTCGGCGCCAATCATTGCAGGCGGTTTGATTGATCAAAAAGAGGAGATTATTCAGTTGTTAGATGCAGGAGCCATGGCAGTATCAACAAGTTGTGAGAAACTATGGTATCAATAGAGGGTTGAATGAACATCGTATGACCTTAATGCTGTAACGGGTGCCTAAAAAGGAATTATACGTTATGATATTAACGATAAAATGAATGAGGTGATCGGTTGATTACAATAAAAGAAATGGCGCAAATCATTGGCGTAAGCCCGACAACGGTTTCAAACGTTATCCGTGGAAAAACGAAAGAAGTGTCACCAGAACTAGCAAAAAAAATACAAAAAGTCGTTGAGGAACACAATTATGTACCGAATCGTTCAGCAATCAATTTGGCAAAAAATAACTCAAATGTTATTGGTTTTGTCATGAGTACAAAATCCGTTCTCTATAACAATATGGTACAGGACTTTTTTACCGGGGAGCTCATTGGAGCTCTTGAGATTGGTGTGCGCAAACATGGATATTTTTTGATGATTTATAGTTCGGATGATATGGAAGAGATTCGCAGTTTTGTATCGTCTTGGAATATTGATGGAATCGTTGCTCTAGGTTTTAGTTATGAAAAAGCGCAAATACTCAAAGATGTCTATAAAAAACCGCTGGTATTTATTGATGGCTATTTTTTAAATGATCAACATCAATATACCAATGTCGGTATAGAAGACTATCAAGGGGCTTTTGATATGACCAGCTATCTTATTAAAGAAGGACACCAGAAGTTTGCTTTTTTTTCAGACAATTATACAGGTGGAGATTACGCCAGATATATGGGTTTTTTGGATGCGATTAAAGCAGGGGGACTCCCTGCGGACTCAGGATATAAATATAAAGTCGAAAGAAGACTAGATGCAATCAAAAAGAGTGTGACGGATGCGGTAAGTGAACATCCGGAAGCTACAGCTTTGGTTTTTTGTTCGGACAATTATGCAGTAGCAGCAATGGGGACGCTATCAGACCTTGGGTATAATATACCAAAAGATATATCGGTAGTTGGTTATGATGATGCAATAGTAGCCTCTTTTGTACGTCCAAAGCTTACGACGGTCAGACAAAGTACCGGAGATAAGGCGGATATAGCAATCAATAAACTCATCAAGATGATTAAAAATACATCAGAGAAACCAGAAAAAATTATTTTGCCAGTTACATTGCAGATAAGAGATTCTGTCAAAAAAATAGAAGCTTAGCCAAGCTTTTATTTTTTTTGAAGAAACCTTTTGCGAAAAAGTTACATACAAAAGTAAAAAAATAGAAAAAATACTTGTGCATTTAATATAAAAGTGCTAAAATCATAACTGTAGATATAACTTATGCGCAAAAGTTAATAACGAAATCAATTTATTTAGGGAGGATTCACCATGAAAAGATTAATGTCAGTACTATTACTTGTATCTATGCTTGTTGTTATGGCAGGATGTGGAAGTGATACAACACAATCAAACAACGAGGATACTTCAGGACAAGAACAAACAGCAGAGAAAGATAATGATACCGATGAACAAAGTAGTAAGGATGCATCGATTCGAATTATTAATGGAAAAATCGAGATTGATGGTGCTCTACAAAAATATGCGAAGGCATATGAAGAACAAACTGGGGTAGAGGTTATTATTGAGTCAATTGGTGGAGGTGCAGATATTGGTGCAACCATTAAGGGATATTTTGCGGCAGGTAATATGCCGGACATTTTTGTGTTTGGTGGCGAAGGTGAGTTTTTAACTTGGGAAGAACATATGGAAGATTTGAGTAATGAAACTTGGGCAGAAGATACGGCTGTTGCTTATAAAACTCCAGATGGTAAAGTTGTAGGATTCCCATATGCAGTCGAAGGATATGGGTTAACATACAACAAAGATATCCTTGAAGCAGCAGGAGTTGATCCAAGCAGTTTGACAAATATCAATGCATATCAAGAAGCTTTTGAAAAAATCGAAGGGATGAAAGACGAGCTTGGATTGACAGCAGTTGTTTCGATGGCAGCTGAAGCCGGTCAGATGTACTGGTCAACAGGAAACCATAACTTTGGGACGTATTTATCTACAGGATTAGAACAAGGCGATACAACATATATTGATATGTTAAAAAATGGTGAAATTGATACAGAGCGAATGACTCAATATGGAAAATTCGTAAAAATGCTTTTTGACTATTCAGATAAAAGCACATTACTTAGTGGAACATATGACGATCAATTAGCATTGTGGGCACAAGGTAAAACAGCCTTTGTACATCAAGGGAACTGGATTGATCCTTCTCTACCAGATTATGGTGTTGAATTTGCAATGGGAATTTCACCATTAGCATTTATGGAAGAAGATACCGATGGTATTTTGGCGGATGCGCCATCTTGGTGGGCTGTCTATAATAACGGTGAGTATGTTCAAGAAGCAAAAGATTTCCTTGAAAGCCTTGCAACAACAGAAGCAGGTGCACAGTGTCTTGTCGTTGATGCTGGAATGATTTCTCCATTCCAATCAACAACAATTGAACCGGTATCGCCGCTTGCTATTAACTTAATGGGATGGGTTCAAGAAGGAAAAACTTATTCATGGCAATGGGCAAAAATGCCTGAAGGATTTGCTATGAATGATTTAGGACCTGTGTTCGAAGCGTATGCACGAGGCGATGTTGATGTAGATGGTTTTGTAGAATTAATGGAAAGCGCCATTGGAACTTTAAAATAAACGTTATAATATAAAAGGAACATCTCCGATGATATTGTAAAACAATGTTGTGGAGATTTTCCTTTATATAAAAGAATGAAAGGAAGTTTTTCATGGATATCAATATACAAAGACGGAGTTCTATCGCAATAATTGCTTTGGGCATTGTAAGTGTTGTGGTGGCAATGATTCTCAACTTTGGTGGTGGGCAAGAAGGCTATCGAGGGTATCTACTTATAGGAGGTCTGTTGCTATGTATGGGAGGATTATATGTTTTGCCAACCAGAAAACATAGACAAATTATCAATGTTTTATTTCTCTTACCTCTTTTATTTGCATTTGCATTTACAGTGATTATCCCGTTTGTTTTTGGAGTGTTCTATTCATTTACAGATTGGAATGGTATCAAATTTGATCAGTTTGTTGGATTAGAAAACTATATTACAATGTTCACGTCGCAAGACTATGTTTATTCTTTGCTCATTACGATCGTATTTGCAACGATTAATATATTGTTGGTCAATTTTGTGGCGTTGTCATTGGCACTGTTATGTACTTCAAAAATAAAAGGAAGAAATTTTTATCGAGCGGCATTTTTTGTGCCGAATCTAATCGGTGGAATTGTGCTTGGTTATGTTTGGCAGTTTATTTTCAATAAAGTATTTACATCATTAATTGAAGGAAGTATGTCAATGTTAACAGATCCAAATCTTGCCATTTTAGCCATTATTCTAGTGAGCAGTTGGCAATATGCAGGATACATTATGATGATTTATGTGACAGGACTTCAAGGCGTTCCACGAGATGTGTTAGAAGCCTCGAGTGTTGATGGAGCCAATAGTTTGGTTACTTTATTTAAGATTAAGATTCCGATGATTGCTAATACGTTCACTGTATCTATCTTTTTAACGTTAGTCAATTCGTTTAAACAGTTTGACTTGAACCTGGCAATTACCAATGGAGGGCCCAGTCGAATATTAAATGGTTTTTCGATTTTATCAACGGAGTTTTTGGCACTCAATATTTATAAAACAGCAATTTCTAAAAATCAATATGCCTTGGGGCAAACCAAAGCGGTTGTATTTTTTATTCTTTTGGCCATAGTGTCGTTAACCCAAGTGGTGATTAGTAAAAAAAGAGAGGTGGAAATGTAATGCGTTCACAGATAATCAAACGAAATATCATGGAAGTGTTGACCATCGTCTTAATGCTGGTTTTCTTGTTTCCCTTTGTGCTTGTTGTCATTAATTCAGCTAAAAAAAGTAGTGAAATTGTTATCAGTCCGATTAGCCTTCCTACGCAATGGGGCCAACTCTTTGTGAATATGGGCAATGTGATTAACAATCAAAATTTTAACTATTGGAATTCATTTTTTAGTTCAGTTTTGATTACATTGGTTTCTTTATTCGTCATTACTTTATTTTCCAGTATGGCAGCATGGATTTTAGTGCGCAATAAAACAAAATGGTCGGATACAATTTTCCTCATCCTCGTTGCTGCGATGATTATTCCGTTTCAGGTGGTTATGCTTCCTCTCTTATCTACATTTCGCGAGATTTCAGATTTTACAGGGATACGATTACTTCAAAGTTATAAAGGGATTGTATTTGCATATTTAGGGTTTGGTGGATCGATGTCGGTATTTATTTTACATGGTTTTATCAAAAGCATTCCATATTCGCTGGAAGAAGCAGCGCGTATTGATGGGTGTAAGCCGGAGCAAACATTTTTTCATGTTATTATGCCCTTGTTAAAGCCGATTCAGATGACAGTACTTATTTTAAATGGGATTTGGATATGGAATGACTTTTTACTTCCTTCGCTTATGCTTGGACTCAATGGAAAAATAAAAACATTGCCTGTCGCGGTGACAAGCTTTGTAGGATCATATGTTAAACAATGGGATCTTATATTGACAGCTGCTTTTTTAGCTATGATTCCCATTATCATACTTTTCTTATTTGCACAAAAACAGATTATTCAGGGAATGGTAGAAGGTGCTATTAAGTAAACTGAAGGAGACATAATAATGAAGAACATTAATAGAGCATGGTGGAAAGAAGCGGTGGTATATCAAATTTACCCGAGAAGTTTTATGGATAGTGATGGGGATGGAATTGGAGATTTACAGGGGATTATACATCGGCTGGATTATTTGTGTGACTTAGGTGTTGATGTCCTTTGGCTATCGCCGGTATATGATTCACCCAATGCGGATAATGGATATGATATACGTGATTATAAAAAAATCATGCAAGAGTTTGGAACCATGGATGACTTTGACATGTTGTTGGAAAAAGCACATCAAAAAGGGTTGAAAATCATGATGGATTTAGTAGTAAACCATACATCAGATGAACATGCATGGTTTACGCAAAGCCGAGAAAGTCGAGAAAATATGTATCGAGAATACTATATTTGGAGACAAGGTCAACCCAGTGGATTAGAGCCTAATAATTGGGGGTCTTGTTTTAGTGGATCGGCGTGGCAATATGACGAAAAGACAGAAATGTTTTATTTGCATTTATTTTCTAAAAAGCAGCCGGACCTTAATTGGGAAAATGCACAATTGCGTCAGTCGATATATGAGATGATGCGTTGGTGGTGCGAAAAAGGTGTTGATGGATTTCGTATGGATGTGATTAATATGATTTCTAAAGACACAGAGTTTCCTGATGGAGAAACCAAGCAGGGATTATTTGGTGATTTTTCGCCTCACGCAATCAATGGACCAAGAGTGCATGAATATTTACAAGAAATGCATGAAAATGTTTTAGCGCATTATGATATAATGACAGTTGGAGAGACACCGAATGTAACGGTTGAAGAAGCAAAAAAATATGCGGGAGAAACCACAAAAGAGCTTAATATGATTTTTCAGTTTGAACATGTTGAATATGGTGGAGAGATTGGAAAATGGACCGACAAAAAAATTGCGCTTCCAAAGTTAAAGCAGATATTATCAAAGTGGCAAGTTGCCTTAGAAAATCAGGCGTGGAATAGTCTATATTGGAATAATCATGATCAACCAAGAGCGGTTTCGCGCTTTGGAGATGACAGACCTCAATTTCGAGCGGTTTCAGCCAAAATGTTAGCTACATGCTTGCATTTTATGAAAGGGACACCTTATATCTATCAAGGTGAAGAAATAGGAATGACAAATTATCCGTTTTCCCGCATTGATCAATTTGAAGATATTGAAAGTATCAATGCCTATAAGGAAATTGTAGGTAATGGCTTGCTTGAACATGATCAAATGATGGCATACCTTCGATTTAAAAGTCGCGACAATGCTCGAACACCTATGCAGTGGGATGGAAGTAAATATGGTGGCTTTTCTACAAAAAAACCATGGTTACCTATAAACCCAAATAAAGATACGGTCAATGTTGATATAGAATCTAATAATCAGGATTCGGTGTATCATTATTATAAGAAAATATTAAAGCTGAGAAAACGTCATGATATTATAGTGTATGGAACATATATATTGTTGGAAGAAATGCATGAACAGCTTTATGTATATAAAAGACAGTGGGAGGACGAGGAATTATTGGTAATCTGCAATTTTTCAGAAGAAAACCTTGAATATGCCTTGCCCAAACCCTTTGAAAAAGGTGAAATTCTTCTCACAAATTATAATCGAACTCAATTAGAGCAAACACTTAAACTAGATTCCTTTGAGTCGATGGTTATTAAGGTTTAAGCAGGTTGTGAAAAATAAAAAAAAGAGGTACAATAAACACAAGACAATTAAAGTCGGCAAAGCGAATGGAGGGAGATTATGATTCGTAATTTTTTTATTACCTTTGCAGTGTTTATGGTTATTGATTTGATTTGGCTTGGCATTATTGCAAAAGACTTATATAGTCGACATTTAGGTTACATCATGCGCACACCACCTAATTGGATAGCGGCCATCGGATTTTATATTATATTTATCCTTGGATTAATGTTTTTCGCATTGTATCCGGCATTGGATAAAGAGGCGATACGCTATGCATTTTTGTATGGGGCCTTTTTCGGATTTGTTGCATATGCTACATATGACCTGACAAATCTAGCGACACTAAAAGATTGGCCGATCCTTATTACAGTGATTGACTTGACTTGGGGAACGGTATTGGGTGGCATGACAACAGCGCTTTCCTTTCTGATTATACGATTTTTCAATTAGCGTAAATGTTGGATTGACAAAGACATAAATATGCTATATTATGTATTTATGCATTAAAATATATATTTATGCATAAATATTAATAAAAGAGGAGAAAAATCGATGAAGAAAATGATGATGTTTATAAGTGTATTAGCACTTGCAATTGTTGCAATGGCAGGTTGCGGTGGAGAAGAAAAAAACAATAAAGTAAAGATAATAGAAATTCCTTTAACACAAGAAGAGTACGCATTTGGTGTGGATAAAGAACAACCAGAGTTATATGATGAAGTAAATGCTTTCATTGAACAAATTCAAACAGACGGAACCTATGATGATATTTACAACAACTACTTTGGTGACGGTGAACCGGTTGCTGTAAAGTCAGCACAAATGGATGCAAGCAAAGACCAACTTATTGTTGCTACGAATGCAGCATTTGAGCCTTTTGAATATACTAAAGGTGAGAACTACTATGGAATCGACATGGAAATAGCAGCTTTACTTGCAGAGCATTTAGGAAAAGAACTTGTCATAAGCAATATGGACTTTGATGCTGTATGCTTATCTGTTGGTGAAAGCAAGGCAGACATTGCTATGGCAGGTTTGACGATTAATGAAGACCGAAAAGAATATGTTAACTTTACTATTCCATATTATAATGCGGCGCAAACACTAGTGACGATGGAAGCGGATACAACATTTGCTGAAGCGACAACTGTTGAAGCGTTGGAAGAAGCTCTTAATGCCCTTGATGCAGATACAAAAATCGGAGTGCAACAAGGTACAACAGCGCAATTTTACCTTGAAGGTGATGCGGACTGGGGATTTAACGGATACGATGTGGAAGTCGTGACATATAAGTCAGGAACTTTAGCCGTACAAGATATGATCAATGGCAATATTCAATACGTTGTGATTGATGAAGCGCCAGCAGGATATATTGTCGGATCTATAAATGAGTTAAATTAAGGACAGGTTATGGGAAATTTTAGTAGCAGAGTTGAAAGATTTTGGGAAATATTTTACTATAATAATGGCTATGTTAAAGTTTTAGAAGGTTTACAAAACACCGTATATATTGCGGTGGTAGGCCTTCTATTAGGTACGCTTATCGGTACGATTATTGCAAGTGTCGAAGTGTTTCCGGGCTACAGTCGTACAACGCGGTTTTTCCAAAGGCTTGGAAAGTTCTATGTTGCGATGTTTCGTGGAACACCGATTGTTGTCCAATTACTTGTGTCCTATTACGTATTGCTGCCGATTTTAGGTCTAAACATTCCTTCAATTAATGTATGTGTTTTGGTGTTTGGATTTAACAGTGGGGCATATGTGTCAGAAATCATGCGCGGCGGAATTATGTCGGTTGATTCAGGGCAAATGGAAGCAGGACGAGCGGTGGGTCTAAGCTACAGCGTCACATTGGTTAAGATTGTTGTACCTCAGGCGATTAAAAACATTTTGCCGACACTTGGAAATGAGTTCATTTCACTCATTAAAGAGACTTCTGTAGTAAGTTTTGTTGGTGCAGCAGACTTATATGTTGCATTTAACTATATTGGAACAAATAGCTATGAATTTATGGTTCCTTATCTAGTTATGGCTTTGATTTATATTACCTTAGTCATGATGATTGCATTTTTAATTAAACTTATGGAAAGGAGCCTTGGAAAAAGTGATCGACGTAATTAATTTAAAGAAAAACTATGGAAATTTGGAAGTATTAAAAGATATTAGTATCACCATTGAAGAAGGCGAAAAAATAGCTATTGTTGGACCATCGGGAAGTGGAAAAAGTACTTTTTTAAGATGCTTAAACTGTATGGAGGATCCGACAGCTGGGTCGATCATTTTTGAAGGTGTTGATATTGCTGACATGAAAGTGGATATTAATATCCATAGACGACATATGGGTATGGTTTTCCAACAATTTAACTTGTTCAATAATAAAACAGTTATAGATAATATTATGCTGGCTCCTTTATATGTTGCCAATCATGAGTTGCGAAGCCAGAAGGTAAAAAATGTTGGAATTAGCATAAAGAATATTTTCCGTAAAGAGAAAATTCAACCATATGACATTACAAAAACCAAAGCGCAGATCAAGAATGAAATTCGTGAGCGTGCCATGGAACTATTAAAAACTATAGGACTTGAAGACAAGGCGAATGTATATCCGTCGACGCTTTCAGGCGGACAAAAGCAAAGAATTGCCATTGTTAGAGCCTTGGCAATGAACCCAAAGGTGATTTTGTTTGATGAGCCAACATCTGCACTAGATCCAGAGATGGTTGGAGAAGTTCTAGAATTGATAAAAAAACTTGCAGATAGTGGTATGACGATGGTTATTGTAACCCATGAAATGGGATTTGCACGTGAAGTAGCAACAAAAATTTTGTTCATGGATGAAGGTCAAATCAAAGAGCAAAGCCCACCGGATCAGTTCTTCTCAAACCCAACACATCCGAGAGCAAAAGAGTTTTTATCAAAAGTATTATAAAACGATTACAAATTTCGTTCTGCCTTGTTTAGCATTTGAACTAATGATATAATGGGGATAATAATGACAAATCAGAAAGGAATGGACAAAAGGATGAATGGATTAAAACGATTATTAACATTGTTGCTTGTCGTTAGTTTGATTATATCAAGTTTGACAACTTCTTTTGGTGCGACGTCGACACCAAACATTAGCATAGAAGGAAAAGCGCAAATATTAAATACACTAGGAATACTTCGAGGAACAGGGACGGGGTATAACCTGGAAGGTAAACTTAAACGTAGTGAAGCGGCTACGTTTATTGTGCGTTTTTTAGGTGTTGAAAAAGAGGTACTTGCAGAAAGAACAGAATACAGTAATACCAACTATAGTGATGTTGCAGCGACTGAATGGTATGCTCCATATGTGGGATATTGTGATGAAGAAGGTATTATTAATGGATACTCTGATGGAAGCTTTAAACCGGAAGCTTACTTAAGTGAAAAAGCCTTTTTGAAAATGGTATTGGTAGTTTTAGGGTATGAATATGATAAGGACTTTGACTGGAATAGTGTCTATTATATGGCCTATACAAAAGGGGTTGTCCTTGATGATGACTATCGATATCGTGCAACGGACAATACGAATTATACGCGTGGTGATGTTGTTGAAACACTACATAGATCCATGCAGATTGAGCACAAAAGAACTGGCGATCAGATGATTGAAACCTTTATTGAAAAAGAACTTATCAGTGAAGAACAAGCTAAAAAATTATTGTTAATGAAAGATACAGTCGATACAGAAATTGAGAAAATTGTTGCTCAAGAAGAAGATGAAATTTTGGTGACGTTTAATGAACCTATCAAAGATCTTGAAGAAGATCAGATTACGATTTATTTGTCGGATGATGATGAAAAACATCTCGAAGTTGACTCGGTTTCAGATCGTGGTGATAACACATATCGTATTCGATTAAAAGATTTACAAGAGATTGAAGAAGAATATACACTTGTGCTTGCAGAAGTTTTTGATGCATATGGTAATCGTAATAACTATAGCTTGAAAAAAGAATTTTTGGGACATCGCCCAGATAATCTAGAGTCCGATTTCTTTAGAATTAGTAAAGTTGAGCAAGTAAGTAACAATGTTATTTATGTGTATTTTACGCATCCGATTAATAGTAATGCCTATCAGCCAAAGTATTATAACATCTATGAAGGGTCGAAGCTTTTAATTGAAGGTGACGTAACAACAATGCAAATCAACCAATTAGCGGGAGCTAAAAATGGTGTGTCCATTTACTTGAAAAACTATATCTTTAAAGAAGAAGGTATGTTTAAATTAAGTATTGATAGTGGCTTGACAAGTAGCTATGGGGTTCAACTCAATGATGGAAAAGGCGATTCAGTTACTTTTGAATCTGAAGTCGATGAAAATGAGCGCTTTGAACTTAAAGATATCGAAACCCTAAATGACTATACCATTATGCTTGAGTTTAACAAGGTACTTAATCCAGTGATTGCAGAGCAAGTGTTTAGTTACTACTTAATGTTTGACGATGAATATCCAATTCGTATCACAAAAGCAGAAGTGGTTGAAAATGGGAATGTAGTATACTTAACCACTCAAGAGCGTATGTTTGATAACGATGAATTCACACTGATGATTAATCATATTACAGACACGACAAAGCAATTTGCAATTACTGAACGTGAATATGATTTTAAAGCGGATATTGATTTTGATGATGACCTTGATATCAAGAGTGTCAGTATTGTTGATGGTAATACCATCAAAGTAAAATTTGACCGTGTTCTTGGACATGAATCTGCATCTGACCCAGATAACTATGTAATATGGGGAACGACGGAGACAGACTATACCGGACGTCCAATTGCGGCATATCATGAAGTCGGTAGTCAGGAAGTCAAGTTGTTCTTAGATGAAGATGACGCACTTGAAGATAGAGACCGATATGAGCTTGTTATTGTTGGAACGCTTAAAGATGCGGTTGGTAATAGTTATAAACGTGTTGATGATTATAATTTTAGACACAATCGAAGTGACGTAACAGCAACCTATATCTCAAAGGCGACAACGATTGGAAGCGATTCCATTAAAGTTGAATTCAATAAAGAGATTGCATTGGATATACCCAATATTTTGAATACAAACTATACATTATACTATTATGACAATGGTATAAAGGTTGAAAAAGTTCCGACGCATGTAACATACTCCAATCCATTAACGATGGTTATGAAATTCGATTCTCTTGATTTAGATAATGAATATGAACTTACATTTGACGAGTTGGTCAATTATGGAGGCATCCGTACGACGAATAAGAACGATGGATATTCAGTAGAAGTTGAAATTGGTAAGTAAAGGGTATCGAGAGGAGAAGTTATGACCGAAAAAGATCAAAAGATCGCAGTGCTTATTGACGCAGATAATGTGTCAGATAAATATATCAAATACATTTTTGACGAAATATCCAATCATGGGACCCCGACAATTAAACGCATATATGGCGATTGGACAAAACCGAATCTTGGATCATGGAAAACAATACTTCTAGACTATTCGATTACACCGATTCAACAATATAGTTATACTGTAGGGAAAAATTCAACAGATGCAGCACTTATCATTGATGCAATGGATATACTCTATTCAGGTAATGTGGATGGATTTTGCATTGTATCGAGCGATAGTGACTTTACACGATTAGCTTCAAGGTTAAGAGAAGCAGCGATGTATGTTATCGGTATGGGCGAACGAAAAACGCCCAAGCCGTTTATATCGGCCTGTGAAAAGTTCAAATATCTTGAAGTCTTGGCGAAGGAGCCGGTTAGTTCAGAGGTGCATAATCACAAGCACAATCATTCGACAAAAGATAAAAGTGGTTTTGCGGATATTAAAGGGCTGACACGTACTGTGCGACAGATTGTCTCTGATTGTTCAGATGAAGAAGGCTGGGCATATCTTGGGGAAGTCGGAACGCGGCTGAATAAACGTTACCCGGACTTTGACGTTCGAAACTATGGGCATACAAAGTTAAAACCTTTAATTCAGTCACTTAACCGTTTTGAACTCCAGTCCCAAAAGACAAGCAATCCAAGAGTAACGCATTATTACCTTCGTAACAAATGATATAAAAAGAGCTGATACATTTGCATCAGCTCTTTTTTTATGCGCTCTTTTATTTTGGTATTAAATTACTTAGAATTTTGGGATAACAGCACCTTCATACGTTGTTTCAATAAAATTCTTTACAGTATCGCTTTGAAGAGCCTTAACAAGGGCTTGAATTTTTTCGCTGTCTTGAGTCCCTTCTTTTACGGCAATAATATTTCCAAAAGTTTCTGCTGCAGTGGAATCTTTGTCCTCAACGGCAAGTGCATCCGTTCCAACGCTTAGACCTGCATCAATAGCATAGTTTCCATTAATGACAGCCATATCAACATCTTGGAGAGAACGGGTTAATTGTGCTGCTTCAATTTCAAGAATGTCAATATTTTTTGGATTATCAACAATATTATTAATTGTTGCGTTTAAGCCAACGCCTTCTGTTAAGGTGATAAGACCTTGATCTTGAAGTAAGAGTAAAGCACGAGCTTCATTAGTTGCATCGTTAGGAACTGCGATTTGAGAACCATCAGCTAAAGCATCAATTGTATCTGTTTTTCCAGGATATAGACCAAAAGGTTCATAGTGAATAATAGCCGCTGAAATGAGTTGTGCTTCATTTTCTGCATTGTATTGATCTAGATAAGGTTGATGTTGGAAAAAGTTAGCGTCAAGATCGCCTGAATCAAGAGCAACGTTTGGCTGTACATAGTCTGTATACTCTATAATTTCAAGAGTGTAGCCATCATCTTTAAGTTGATCTTTCACTTGCTCAAGGATTTCAGCGTGGGGCTTTGGAGTTGCACCGATTTTGATGACTTTGTCAGAGCTGTCGCCTTGGCCACATCCTGCTAGAATTAAGATAAATAGTGATAAAAATGCTGCAATACTTAGTGTTTTTTTCATGTAATAACCTCCTAATATTTAATTACTGTGATCTATATGTTTTTTCCACTTGGCACCAATTTCTTGAATAACTTGAACAATGATGACAAGAATGACAACGGTAATGATCATAAGTTCTGTTTCATAACGATAATATCCATAGCGAATGGCGATATCACCTAAGCCACCACCGCCGACGAATCCCGCCATAGCAGAATATGCTAGAATAGTTGTTACAGCAATGGCACTGCCTAAAGCAAGTGAGGGCAATGCCTCAGGAATTAACACTTTAAAAATAATATGCTTCGTATTAGCGCCCATGGATTGAGCGGCTTCGATAACACCGGAGTCGACTTCTTTTAAGGAGCTTTCAACAAGGCGAGCAATATATGGTGCAGAAGCAATGGTTAGTGGAACAATAACTGCAGTAGGTCCGATGGTGGTCCCGACGATAAAACGTGTGACAGGCATGACCCAAATCAGTAGAATAATAAAAGGAATCGAACGTAATAAGTTGACAATCAGTCCGACCACTTTGTTTAATAAAGGCATAGGAACAATTCCATCGGTATCAGTAATCACGAGTAAGATACCTGTTGGTAGTCCAATAGCATAAGCAATCAATGATGAGACAAAAGTCATATATAATGTCTCGAAAATTCCCATAGCGAGCATTTCAAGAACAACGCGATCAAAGGACATGGTCTTTTACCTCCTCATAAGATATTTTATTGGAATCGAGATAGCTAAAGATGCGGTTTCGGTTACGTTCCTGGTCAGGAAGCTGAATAATCATTTGTCCGAAAGCTTTTCCATCAATATCTTTGGTATCAGCAAAAAGAATGTTGACACTTGTTTTACATTCGAGAATCATATTTGAGATGATGGGTTCAAAGGAAGTGCGTCCGTCAAAGATAATTCGACACTTATGTTCACCTACGAATGTATCAATATGTGTTTCATCAGAGAAAATAAGCTGGCGTGCAACTTTGGACTTAGGCTTTATAAAAATATCTTCTACTTCGCCCATTTCAACAATACGGCTTTGATCCATAATGGCAACTCGATGACATATTTCTTCGATAACATTCATCTCGTGCGTGATAATAATGACAGTAATACCCAAGTCCTTATTAATTTTTTTAAGCAAAGCAAGGATGGACTTTGTTGTCGTAGGATCAAGAGCGCTTGTTGCTTCATCACACAACAGAACATCTGGGTTTGTAGCAAGTGCTCTGGCAATGGCAACCCGTTGTTTTTGTCCTCCGGATAATTGTGCGGGATATGCTTTGGCTTTATCACTAAGACCGACAATGTCTAAAAGTTCAAAGGCCCGCTTTTTAGCTTGCTTTCTATCAATACCTGCAATCTCCATTGGAAAGCAAATATTTTCAATGGTATTTCGTTGCATCAATAAGTTGAATTGCTGGAAAATCATCCCCATGGATTGACGAACTTTCAGTAGATTTTGCTTGGGCATGGTTTCTAAGTTAAGACCATTAAAAATTACAGAGCCGGAGGTTGGTTGTTCTAAAAGGTTAATGCATCGAACGAGTGTACTTTTTCCTGCGCCACTTAACCCGATAATTCCAAAAATCTCTCCTTTTGAAATAGAAACATTAATATCGTTTAACGCTTCAACAATACCATCCTTGGTTTCGAAAGTTTTTCGAAGGTCTTTGAGTTGAATAATAGGTGCACTTTGATTCAAAAAATCACCTCAATCTAAATTTATAGTTGATAGACATCTCATGAGAAATTTTACAGTTAAACTATAAAATCATATTAAAAATATATGTGAGATAGGTTGGTAAGATAATATCAGATTATGGCAAAGATGTCAACGTAGTTTTTAAGGTTGCAAAGGATTGGGTATATTGTCGGATAATACTCCCAAAACCTTTGTGCTACAATAAAATAGGAGATATGGTTTAATGGGCAGTATAAGGAAGGGGAAAAAACCATGAAAAAAAATATAATAATTATGTTATGTGGGTTAGTATTTTTATTGTCTGCGTGCAACATGTCGCAAAAATCAACAGATGAGACACCTGATGTAGATACGACACAAACAGTGACGGATGCTTCACAAGAACAGCAAGAGCAGCAGCCGCAAGAAGAGCAGGCGATGGAGGATGACAATAATACCCAAGAAGTAGCGGATGAAGATGTAGAGATGGATTCAGGTCTTGACGCATCGCTTTCTGGATATGATTTGCTTCAGTCCATCGATGTGACCCCGAATGAAAAACTGTATATTGAAGCAACAACACAGGCCGAAGGCATGGAGTACGTTACAAAGATGACATTGTATGAAGAGAGTATGCGCGTAGAAACAGAAGATGAACAAGGGCTAAACCTGATGATTTATAATAGTAGCGAAGGTGCCACATATATGTACAATACTCTAAGTGGACAAGGCATGGTGTATTATGATGATAATAGCGAGTTATTCGATACCGATGTATGGAATGATGATGAGCAGATGAATTTTGATGTTGATTTTGAGGCTTCGTATTTTGAAGATATCGAAGGCTTAACTAAAGCAGAGGTGACAACTTTAGACGGCATGGAAGTGTTATATATGGAGATTGTTATGGAGATGGGGGAAGAGGATTATGTAAGCAAGGAATGGATTTCAACAAAATATTGGTATCCTCTTAAAACAGAAGTTTATTTTGGAGATACACTGACTTCAACATATTATGTGACCACTATAACCGATGATTTTGTTGTAGATGAGACCACCTTTTCACCACCAAAAGACATAGAATTTATGGATGTAAATCAGCTCTATGAACAATACGATTTAGAGGATAGTGAAGGCGTAGGCTGAGAACTACCTATATTAAAAAAGTCGCTGTGAAGCGACTTTTTTTCTGAATGATGTTATAATGGAATCTATATCATGACACAACATAAGGAGAAAATTATGAAGAAAAAGACCGTTATAGCAAGTTTACTCTTGTTATTCATCAGTATAAATAGTTTGACATTACAAGCCCAGGAATATGGCGATTTAATAATGCCATCCAAAATTGAAGTGTTGTATCAGTACCATCACAATCCATTTCAAATACGTAGTCAGGCGTCGACACGTTATGTTATTGAGCCAACGGTAGGTTATATCTACACAATAGGACAGCTTGAGCAGCAAGAGCTTTTAGAAGCGCACAATGTAATAAAAATGACAAGACGCTTAGTGGGTTTGCCGGGAGATGTCCAAATGGATGAACAACTGAACTTAACGGCGCAATATGCAAGCTATATTAATATGTTAAATGCAACGATCAGTCATTACCCATCCAAACCGAATCTGGTATCGGACGAAGCCTATGCTATTGGAAAAGAAGGGTCTTCAAAATCAAACCTTGCGGCAGGCTTTCGGACCATTTCAGATAGTATTCTTTGGGGATATCTCCAAGATGATGATATATATAATTTGGCAGATGTTGGACATCGACGATGGCTGTTGAATCCTCAATTACAAAACATAGGGTTTGGCTATGTAGATACGTTGGTCGATTCAAGTTACAATGGCTTTACTGCAACATATGTATTTGATCGCTCCAGAAAAGAAACCATTGATTATCCTTTTATTGCATGGCCCGCAGCCGGAAATATGCCTGTTGAATTCATGAAAACGTCTACGCCTTGGAGCATTAATCTGGGAGTGGAATATGAACAACCAATAAAAGAAAATATACGTATAGAGCTAACACATGCACAAAGCGGCAAAGTCTATCGTTTTGGTGCACAGACCAACAGTGATCCAAGCGAAGCTTCCAATACGGATTTTTTTACGACAGAAAATAGTCGTTATGGTCTTGAAAAAACACTTATCTTTCGACCAAAATTGGATGAAGTTAAGTATGCACCAGGAGACCTATTTTATGTAGAGGTTCTTGGAATAGACATAAAAGGTGAAGAGGTTCCTATATCCTATGAAGTAAAACTGTTTGAGTTAAATGACCAACCATCGGTTTGGGCGTTTGAAGAACTAGTTGAAGCGGATAAGGCGAATCTCATTCCAGAGATGTTGATGGAGGCGTATTCAGAAGATATTAGCCGCATTGACTTTACAAGGTTATTGATTCATGGACTGATGCAACATACTGGACAGACGTATAATGAGCTTTATGAGACCGTTGATGTCTTGGATACGGAGTTTAAAGATACAACTGATCTAGATGTGCAGCTTGCAGCAAGACTTGGCATTGTCAATGGAGTAGGCGACAATCGCTTTAATCCGACAGGCGGTATTTTGCGTCAAGAGGCTGCGACCATGCTTTATCGTGCGGGACAGTATCTTGAGATTGAAGCGGTGCAGGACGTTCAGGAATTTAGTGATGCCGATAAAATTCCAGATTGGGCAAAAGCCTCGGTTGATTATGTTACAAATATCACAGATGCAACCCAGGGAAAAAAGGTGATGGAAGGGGTTGGCAATCAAATGTTTGCGCCCGACCGTTCTTACACCCGTGAACAAGCAATGATTACAGTAAAGCGATTACTTAACAGAAGTTAGGCGTAAAAGTAATGTAGATAAGAGAGGAAATATTATGCGGATTATTCATACAGGGGATTGGCACATCGGAAAATTAGTTCACGGGGTTCATATGACAAAAGATCAACGCCATATCCTAGAGCAATTTATACAATACGTCAAACAGCAACGACCGGATGTTATTATCATATCCGGTGATTTATATGATCGTTCAGTTCCTCCCACAGAAGCAGTGGAACTTCTTGATGATGTGCTAAGTACATTAGTGGTCACTTTGCAAATAAAAGTTATTGCTATTGCCGGTAATCATGATAGTCCGGATCGATTGAGCTTTGCCACGAAAATGTTGCAAAAAAATGGAGTGTATATCTGTGGAAAGCTAACCAAGGAGATTGAGCCTATTGTTTTAGAGGATGAAAGCGGCGAGGTCTTTTTTTATCCGATACCCTATGCAGAACCGGCAGTAGTGCGCGAGCTATATCAAGATAGTACTATTCGTACACATGATGATGCCATGTATCATATATTAGATTCGATTAAAGAAGGATTAAGCGAAGAAAAAAGAACAGTCTGCATCGCTCATGGCTATGTTGCAGGGACGCAGGCGCTATACACCTCTGAATCAGAACGCCCTTTAAGTATTGGCGGAAGTGAGTCTGTTGAGGTGGACTATTTTAAGCCGTTTAATTATGTGGCGCTTGGCCATCTTCATCAGCCACAAAAAGTTAAGTATCCCCATATAAGGTATGCAGGTTCCTTAATGAAGTATTCTTTTTCAGAAGCCACCCAATCCAAATCGATAACGCTTGTCGAGATGGATGCAAATGGGCAGTGCAATACCAAGGAAGTTCATTTTGAACCGTTGAGGGATATGCGCTGTATACGTGGAGAATTATCAAAGCTGATTCAACCGAGTGTGTATGAAGGAACAAATACCCACGACTATATTATGGCGGTATTGACAGATCGTGGCGAACTCATCGATGCTATGGAAAAACTGCGACAAGTGTATCCTAATACTTTACGTCTTGAACGTGAGATACTCCGTGAAGAAAATGAAAATCAGCGTACATCTGCAGGAGATCAATTTGTGCAAAAAAATCCTGTCGAGCTTTTTAAAGAGTTTTATACCAATGTGTCCGGTCAATTATTTGATGAACAAAGGAGCGCATGTATAGAGGATGTATTTAATGACGTTCTTGAGAAAGAGAGGCGAAAATAATGCGACCGATTCAATTGGTAATGCAAGCGTTTGGTCCGTATAGTAAAAGAGAGATGATTGATTTTGGGAAAATTGGGAAAAGCAGTTTATTTCTTATTACCGGTCCGACAGGATCCGGTAAGACAACCATTTTTGACGCCATATGCTTTGCGTTATATGGCGAGACGAGTGGTAATGTTCGGGCACCGGAGCAGTTGCGCAGTCAGTTCGCAGATTCCGGGGTGATGACAGAAGTTGAACTGGTCTTTGAACTAAAAAAAATCGTCTATCATATTCACCGGATTCCAAAGCAACCAAAGCCGAAAACTCGTGGAGATGGTTTTACAGAGCAAAAGTCAGAAGCCACTTTAATTGTCGATACGCAAGGTGAGCGAAAAGTATATACAGGCGTTATGAGCGTTAACGAGATGGTTGAGACCATTATCGGTATTAATGCAGAACAATTTCGTCAAATTATGATGATTCCCCAAGGGGAGTTTCAACGGCTGCTTATTGCAGATAGCCAAGAACGGGAAAAAGTGCTGCGTAAACTGTTTGATACCCATATGTATCGATTATTTCAGCTAAACATTGATGAACGTTCAAAAAATCTCTATGGGCAAGTCAAAACAATGCAACAACTTCGTGAGCATGAGCTTAAACGCATAGAGTGTGATAAAGAGAGCCGACTTTACGAATATTTGCAGCAAAAACCACTGGGGATAGCTACCATTATCCAAACAACCCAGCAAGTGATTCAAGAGGACAAGGAAAACATACACGCGGATCAACAAAGTATTCAAAACATTGATAAGGCCATAGAGCAGACAATCCAAAAAAGAGAACATGCGAATAAAGGTAATGAAAAGTTGTTGCAACTAGAGCGTGTATCCAAACAGTGGGAAGACCTTGATAAGCAACAAGAGGCGATACGTCTTCTTGAAGGTGATCTACAGCAGGGAAAAAAAGCCGCCAGCATAGAGCCATTAAAAAATCACTGGGAACAACGAAAAGAAGAAGTCAAGACGTTGGAGCAGATGAGAGAAAACCTAGTGAACCAAAAAAATCAGGTGGATAAAACATTTAGTGGGATTGAGAATGCATTAAAAGAACTACAGTCTGACCAAAGAAAAGAAAAAGCAGAGCTCCTTAAACAAGAACAAAGACAGTTGCAAGAATACATGGAATGCATTGATCAATATCACAAGGTCAAAAATGAAGTAAGTGCAACTGAACAAGCTCTTGTGCAATTGGAGAGGCAAAAAAAAGAAAGTGAAGCAATCTATTCGAAGAACAAGGAAAGCATCAAAACATTAAATATAGAAAAAGATAATGGCGCCAAAGCAAAACTCAAACTTTTGGAACGTAAAGAAGTGCTTTTGGAGACAAGAACATATACAAAAGGGTATTCAAAGGCAAAAAAGTGGCTTTTATTAAAGGTAGAGGCCAAAGAAGCTTATACCAAAGTTTCGGAGCAATTTTTTCAGGTATCTGAGAATATGAAGCATGCACAGCATACGTATAAAAAAACCCGAATGGAATTTATGCTAAATCAAGCAGCGCTTCTTGCCAGCGAACTTGAAGAGGGCATGCCATGTCCTGTCTGCGGATCGACAGAGCATCCTAATAGGGTAATGTCGACAACAAACCTAGTAACACAAGAGCAGCTTAATAGTGCTGAACAGGTATATGAAAAACTGCGAGGGCAATGTCAGGAACTTGAACAAACATGTACAACAAAAAAAGAGCAGTTAAAACAATGGGAAGAAAAACTACAGGCACTTTTTGAAGAAGAGTTGCAGACCCAACTGATGGAGCTTAATCAAGTCGAGCATGAGCTTATACGCTTGGAAAAAAAGCAAAAACAATTGGAAGCAGAATGCGAAGTAGAGGAAAAATTGATTGAGCAAAGCGCTCTTCATGAAGAAAAAATCCAAAAGATTGAGCAAAGCCAAGTACAGTTAGAAGAAAAGCTAGAGCTCGTTCAACAGCAGTGGATTGAGGCAGGACAAATCTATACAGAACGAAAAACAATTTTTAAAGGGATCTGTGAACAGTTGCCTCAAGAGTATCGAGATAAAGCAAAGCTAAATAAAGCCTTAGAATCCGTGACCGAACTTATAGAAAAGCAAGAACAGCAATTACTTATGTGTCTAGAGAGCTATGAACAGACAAAAGAGGAATTAAACCGGCTTCAAACAACAATAGTTGAACACGAAAAACGATTTATGGTTGCCTGTTCATATCAGGATAAGACGTATGAAGAACTTTTAGAAGCCCTGAATATGCAAGGATTTGAGACACTAGATGCTTTACAAGAGGCTAAACTATCCGCTCAAGAGATGGAGCAGATGCAACACCAACTCGATAGCTACATTCAGCAAAAACATGCTCTACATATGCAAAAAAATAATCTTGAAGAGGAAATGAAAGGAATAAAACGCATTGATTTAGCAGTGTTTGAAGAGAGATTGACAGAGCTAAAAGCCCAAAGGGATAAGGTCAATCAACACTTAAGTCAAAAAAAATATCGCTATGAACATAATCAAAAAATCATTGATGGTGTGTTAGAGTTGCAGGCACAGATGGAAACTCAAGAAGCGCAATATGCAGTGCTGGGGGATTTGGCACAAGTAGCCCAAGGTAACAATCCACTACGTATCTCTTTTGAGCGCTATGTATTGGCGGCGTTTTTGGAAGATGTACTTATCGCTGCAAATACGCGATTGGCAAAAATGACCTTTGGACGATATGTTCTTTATCGTTCAGATGATCTAGAACGTAAAAATCGACAAAGTGGTCTGGAACTACAAGTATTTGACAACTATACAGGAAAGATGCGCCATGTAAAAACGTTGTCCGGAGGTGAAAGCTTTAAAACGTCATTAGCCATGGCCTTAGGATTATCCGATGTAGTGCAATCCTATAGCGGAGGGATTCAACTGGATACAATGTTTGTTGATGAAGGGTTTGGAACGTTAGACCAAGAATCCCTAGATAGTGCAATTAATTGCCTGATAGATCTTCAAAAAAGTGGACGCTTGATTGGTATTATATCCCATGTACAAGAGTTAAAAGAACGTATTGAACATCGTCTAGAAATCTATGCATCGCAAACGGGGAGCCATGCAGAATTTGTATAAAATTTTGTTGTTGTATATTGCGATACGAATTAAACAATATTGTAACCGAGAAGACAACTTTCTCTATTTTAAAGAATGTGTTGACTTCCTATAATAATAGATGTAAATCTATTTATTTAAGGAGGGGCAACATGTTAAGTTTGAAATGGAAGAAAGTTGTTACTTTATTACTCGTTATGTCAATGATTATTGCTATGACAGGATGTGGAAGTGACGGGGAGACTGAAGATAAGGTTTTTAAAATTCTAGAAGAGGTTCGCCTTGAAGTAGAACAAAAAAGTCAGGCAGACAAACTGACATCTTTGTATCATTTGATTGAGAAAAGTACCAATGTCAATGAACTCCAAGAATTACTGGAGCAAGTGGCAAAAACAATCGTAGGACGCATTAATCAGTACAATATGAAAAATATTAATGTCATACTACAAAATGCAATAGAATACATTAACGAGAATTATCGTTTGCCCATTACGCTAAATGAATTGGCAGAACATACGTATGTCAGTACGTATTATCTAAGTCGTATGTTCTCCAAAGAGCTCGGAAAAACATTCATTGATTATCTTAATGAGGTACGTATTGAGCAAGCAAAGCAACTTCTCGTAGATGATGGCTTTAAAACCTATGAAGTCGCAGAACGTGTAGGTATTTCAGATGCCCATTATTTCTCCAAATTGTTTAAAAAATATACTGCGCTGACACCAACAGAATTCAAGCTTCAAGAAGAAAAAAAGACTAGGCATAAAGTCCTATTGATGGTATAATTTAAGTATTAACATGCTGTTAATAGGGGGGAGAATTATGCGCGTTCATGAGAGGAAAAAGAAGTGGAATCGAAGGCTAATTAATTTTTTATGGATGGCTCTAATTTTTAACATTATAGTGACGATGATTAACATACGGCTTAATGACATCGACTTTGCACATACATTGATACTTCAAGTGGGAATACCGATTACAGTTTTTTTGATATGCATTCTATTGTTTGAATGGAATCTAAAGCAAAAGGATGTCATTAATGACTATCTGTTGATAGTTGGCATGATGATCATCATTGCATCGTTTATGTTCTTTTATGATTCAGTCATGTCGGTCATAATTATTTTGTTTGTCTTTCCGATTTTCTTTGCTGTCTTCACCATGAAAAAACGCTTGATTTTCTTTGCTTTTGCTGCGGATATGATTACTTTTTGGGGACTCAATCTTTTATGCCCGCACTTTGACTATCTCTTACTGGATCAGATAACTTTTACATTTCTACTTATTGTTGCCTATTTCTTAGGTATCATGTTAACCAATCACTACCAAGAATTAAATAATGAGCTTCTAGAAGCTGTAAAAAATGAAAAAGAACTATTGTATAAAAAAGTATTTATGGAAAAATTGGCAAAAATTGATTTGGCAACGAATTTATATAATCATAAAACGTTACATGAATATTTGGAAAAAATCATGGAGCAGTTTAGTCGACGACCTTTTCCTCTACATGTAGCGCTTCTAGATTTAGATGACTTTAAAAAGGTTAATGACACCTATGGACATTCAGTTGGGGACCTAGTGATTGAAACGACAGCCCAGATCATTCTAGAACATATTAGTGATCATGACTTCGCATCACGTTATGGAGGCGAAGAGTTTGCTATTGTTTTTCTTGAAAAGACCCAAGAAGAATGTCTTGATATACTCGAAAAAATTAGAGCTTCCTTAGAAGCTCAAAAGTTTGATGAAATGAACAATGAAGTGATGACCTTAAGTATTGGTCTTGCAACGGAAGCAGGAGCTTTAGATAAAGACCGATTATTTAACAAAGCAGATGAATATCTTTATCACTCCAAGCGCAAAGGGAAAAACCAGATTACCTATGGCATAAGTTGTTTAAATGCTGAATAAAGGCGTCTACAGCTTCTGCGGGAGTAGCCCAAGAAGTGACCAAACGAATAGCGGAGTGTTTTTGATCTATAGTTGCCCATACATAAAAATCAAAATCTTTCTTTAAAGCTTCAATGATAGTATTTGGAAGGATTGGAAAGATTTGGTTTGTAGTTGAGTTCATGAGAAAATCATATCCGCACTGTTGGATTCCATGTACAAGTTTGCCGGCCATGGTATTTGCATGCGTAGCTAAATCAAAATATAACTGGTTTTCAAACAGTGTGATAAATTGAATACCAAGTAGGCGTCCTTTGGCGAGAAGGGCGCCTTTTTGCTTAATGTGATAACGAAAATAAGCTTTGAGTTCTTGACGGGAGATAACAAGCGCTTCGCCAAGTAAAGCGCCGTTTTTGGTAGCGCCAATATAAAAAGCGTCAAAAAGGTATGCAAGTGCTTCAAAAGGAACATCATTATCAACAGCCATACAGGCTGAACCTAGGCGGGCGCCATCCATATAAAAGAACAAGTCATGTTCGTCGCATACCCTACGAATCGCTTGAAGTTCTTGATGCGTGTAGATCGTTCCAATCTCTGTAGAATTTGAGATGTACACAAGTTTTGGATAAACCATATGTTCATCTTCATGGATGTGGATTACTTCTTCGATTTGTTTAGCAGTGAGTTTTCCGTTTTTTGTCGGTACAGTGATGACCTTATGGCCGGTAGCTTCGATTGCTCCGGTTTCATGGGTGCATACATGTC
>ASRO01000014.1_pt1 | contig 57170 bp, 55 predicted proteins | sample 693278 | NCBI WGS metagenome assembly ASRO01 (sample SAMN02169244, study PRJNA158439) | bioreactor metagenome | isolation source: day 119 sample from continuous culture bioreactor inoculated with sediment... | place: Germany: Bremen | reverse complement strand
TTGGGTTTGAAGAAAGCTATGGCTGCCTAATCGGTACACATGCAAGGGATAAAGATGCAGTTGTAGCCGTGATGGGTGTTGCGGAGCTAGCGGCATATTATAAATCACAGGGGCTAACATTATATGAAGCATTGATTGAACTCTATGAAAAATACGGATATTATATGGAGTCCCTACAAAGTATCACACTTAAAGGTGTAGAAGGTGTGGCGACGATTCAATACATTCTTTCACAACTTCGTGAAAATGCTCCTAAAAGTTTTGGCGGAAAGCAAGTTCTTGCGGCGAGAGACTATGAAGAGGGTGTGATTAAGAACTTTGTGACAGGTGAAACCACTTCTACAGGGTTACCTTCATCGAATGTACTCTACTATGAACTTGAGGATGACCTTTGGTTTTGTGTAAGACCATCAGGAACAGAGCCTAAAGTTAAATTTTATTTTGGTGTTAAAGGCGAAAGTGAAAAAGCAGCATTAGCATTGCGTCAACAGCTAGAAGAAGAAGTAATGAAGTGCATAGATCAAATTATTCAATCCAAATAGTAGTTTTGACCTATTGGTAAAATAGAATAGAATTCATTAAAATTTTGAAACCCCTATAAACTAGGGGTTTTTTCTTAAAAAAAACTTGCGAAAAAAGGTTGACATGTAAGAGCGAATTTGTTATCATAATCAGTTGAATTGACTATCTTCACGTATTGTGGTATAATGTATACAATGCAGTCAAAACATATGTTTGCCAAAGGTGAGGTGTGATATGATAGGAAGAGATGATCTTTTTCAAGTCAAGCAGGAGATTAATAATTATGTGGGCAGTCGGGTAAAAATTCGCGCCAATAAGGGTAGAAAGAAAATTGTGGTTAAAGAAGGGATTATTGAAAATACATATCCAAGTATTTTTGTTGTAAAAGTCTATGATAGATTTCACCGTTCAGAAAGGGTAGTATCCTATAGCTATACAGATGTATTGACACATACAGTCGAATTATCCTTGTGCAAGGAGATCGTATCATAGAATAAATCTATAAGAATTGTGAAAAAGCGCCAATAGGTCGCTTTTTTTATTGCGTACTGATTCTTTTTTGTATATAATATGAAGTATACAAAGTACATTGGAGAAGAAAATGCGAGAAATCAAATTGAAAGCAAGAGCAAAAATTAATATTTCCCTAGATGTTATCGGGCGCAGAGATAATGGATACCACGATGTTTTAATGATTATGCAAACCATTAATCTATATGATAAATTGCTTTTGCGAAAGCAAAAAGAAAATCAGATCACGATACATACGAATTTACCTTATTTACCTGTGGACGAGCGTAATTTGGTATATAAAATCATACAGTTTATGAAAGAAAAGTACGCCATTGAGGATGGTGTGTATGTGGATCTTTATAAGATGATTCCAGTAGCCGCTGGTATGGCGGGTGGAAGTTCAGATGCGGCACAAACAATTATCGGAATGAACAAGCTTTTTCAATTAAGATTATCACAAAGTGAAATGATGGATATCGGAGAACAGTTTGGAGCAGATATCCCATATTGCATTATGCAAGGAACCGTGTTGGCATCAGGATTAGGGGAACAACTGGAAGTACTTGATCCATTTCCAAAGGCATATGTACTTATTGGCAAGCCACGTTTTAGTGTATCGACACCAGCAGTATATCAACGCTATGATGATATACTGCCACAGGAACATCCAGATACGGATACACTTTTGGAAGGAATCCAAGAGCAAAATATTCAAAAAATATGTGCTCATCTTGGCAATGTTCTTGAAAGTGTTACGATTGAGATGCATCCGGAGATTGCAAAGATTAAAGCGGATATGTTGATGCTAGGAGCCCAAGGATCACTTATGAGCGGAAGTGGACCGACAGTATATGGTCTGTTTACAGATAAAAAGAAAGCTGAACAGGCAAAAAAAAGATTACGTAAAGAACATAATTTACAGTTTGTCTATCTAACCACAATATATAATCGAAAGAGGGATTAGTTATGGAACAAAAATTAAAAGTAAATCTAAACGAATACTTACCATTACGCGACATTGTTTTTAATACGCTTAGAGAAGCGATATTAAAGGGAGATTTTGCACCAGGCGAACGATTAATGGAAAAACAATTGGCAGAACGCATGGGCGTTAGTCGTACACCGATTCGTGAGGCTATCCGTAAACTTGAATTAGAAGGACTTGTTATTATGGTTCCGCGCAAGGGTGCAGAGGTTGCTAGTATTACCAACAAAGATATTATTGATGTACTAGAAGTACGAGCAACCTTGGAAGCTCTAGCGGTTAGATTGGCATGCAAAAAAATGTCAGATGAAGAGTTAAATGAACTTGTTGAGGTGAATGAAGAGTTTAGGATTGCTGCGGCAAAAAAAGATGTCGAGATGATTATCAACAAGGATGTTGAATTTCATGACATTATTTTTCATTCATCAGACAATGAAAAATTAATTCAGATAATTAATAACTTGCGTGAACAGATTTATCGTTTTCGTGTTGAATATATCTATAAAATGGAAAATTATGATCAACTCGTCATAGAACATGATGAGATTGTCAATGCGATGAAGGAGCGAAGGGGCTTAGATGCATCTTCGATTGCGCTTCGCCATATTGAAAACCAAGAAAAAAGCGTTTTGGAGCTTTTTAATCTATAGAGTTAGAGAATAGTAGGAGATGTTATGCATATTGGACCTTGGAATTATGTAGTTGTAGATATTGAAACAACCGGTATTAATCCGACAGGTAATTATATTACAGAAATCGGTGCGGTAAAAATTATTGATGGTCAGGTGAAGAAGCAGTATAGTCAACTGATTAATCCAAAGGTGACAATCTCTCCACAGATAACACAGATTACAGGTATAGATAATGCCATGGTAGAAAATGCACCTAGCTTTGAGGAAGTTATTCCAGAGTTTTTAACATTTGTTGAAGACCTTCCATTAATAGGACATAATATCTTGTTTGATTTTTCATTCTTAAAGTATCATTGTCAACAATGTGGGTATGCGTTTGAACATACAGGAATCGATACACTAGAGATAGCCAAGTTGTGCTTACCTACCTTAAAAAGTCGAAGTTTAACATATTTGATTGAACACTTTGAAATAGAGCGTGAAAAAGCGCATCGTGCTTACCACGATGCGTTAGCAACTTATGAATTGTTTGAAGTGTTCAAAAAAGAATTTTCGGATATGGACCAAAAGATTTTTGATCCAAAACCTTTGCACTGGCGGGCTAAGAAGAGTTCGCCGATTACCCCAAGGCAAAAGTCATATCTGAATGCATTGATTAAAAAACATCGTGTCTTTGAAGACGTTGCTGTGGAAGCATTGACGAAAAGTGAAGCAAGCCAATATATTGACCGAATTCGCTTTCTAAAAGGCTGCTAGTTTTTTCTCAATCATTGTTTTATTGAGAGAATCTAAAGAAGACGCTTTGTGTTTTAAATCGGACAGTTTTTGATGTTGATGATGTTGTGCGTAGAGTTTGGCAAGGGTTATATAGTGATCACTATAATCACTTCCAATACGTATGGCTTCTTCAAAGGCGTGGATAGCTTCTTGATACTCTTCAAGCTCAATCATCAAATGTCCGTACTCGGCAAGAGCTTTTAAAAATTGGTTATAGTTGGCTTCATTTTGAGTAATGATGGTTTGATTGGCCGTTCCAAATCGAATACGAACTTCTGTATTGGTTAAATTAGAAAAGTTCATCATGTCCATAGTTGATAATTCTTGAAGATGCTTACTTACCTGTTGATAATGAATTTTCTGACCGGCTTCAAGTGAAGGGATATCCGGCAGGGTTAACCATGTCAGATTGGGAGTGATGTAATCTTCTGGGTGAAGTTCCTTGCGTCGAGTGGATAATGATTTTTCTTCTTTGGACCAAAATTGTGCACGATTTTGGTTTTCTTGATGCATATTTTTTTTAAGATGATGCTGAAATAATGCCACAAGAATGATAAAAATTATAAAAATGGATGGAAAAGACATGATTTGCCTCCTTATATGTTAATGGAACTTGATAATCTAGATAGACTATATTATACTATGTATATGCTTTAAGTGTCAAAGTGACTTAGGCGAACATACAGATGTTATCAGTTAAAGAAATGGAGTGATTTGGTGTTTTTTACAAATAGAAAGTTAATAAAAAGAACCGCAGTTGTTGTATCAGCGGTTATTATTATGGCGTTGATTATAGGAATGATTGCTCCATATATGATGTAAAGAGTTGCCTTTGGCAACTTTTTTTGTTCTCCAGGAAAGTCTTACTTGAGCTTTCTGCTTTGAAACGCAGCAGAAAGCGTCAAGGACCTTTCCCTCCGCGAACAATATCTCTTTGAGATAACGCGACAGAGTCGCTTTGTTCTGCAAAAAAATCTTGACAAAATATGTAGCTGTGATATCATATAACAATAAGTAGTATTGATAACCATATCAAGGAACATATATAACGATTAGAGGTAGAGGTGGAAAATGACAGTTAAAATTCAAGATCCTATTAGTGCACTTACACATTTTTTAGGGGCGATTCTTTCGCTAGTGGCCGTTACATATTTAGTTATAAAAGCATACTATGTAGGGACAACACTACATATGATTGGCTTTGGGATTTTTGGACTCAGTTTGGTCCTATTGTATTCTGCAAGTACTACGTATCATATTATGGAACAACCCAAAAAAATGAGTCGTATTATGAAGCGCATTGATCATATGATGATTTTTGTATTGATTGCAGGTACATATACTCCTGTTTGTCTGATTCCTTTGCAGGCAACCAATGGTGGACGCACAGGTTTGACAGTGCTTGTTGTTGTATGGATTGCAGCGATTCTAGGTATATTTTTAAAATTATTCTGGATGAATGCACCGCGATGGCTTTCGACGCTACAGTATATCCTAATGGGGTGGATTGCTATTTTTGCCATCTATCCATTGTTTAAAACAATGACATCGGCTGGTTTTTTCCTTCTTGTGGCAGGAGGGGTTATCTATACAATCGGCGGTTTAATCTATGGAACGAAGTGGCCAAAACTTAAAGGAAAATGGTTTGGATTTCATGAAGTGTTTCATTTGTTTGTCATGGCAGGAAGTGCATGTCACTTTTTCATGATTTTGACATTAATATAAAAAGTGTCACTTGATCTAAGTGACATTTTTAAGGAACTCCTTTTAGTTTCATGATAAAAACTGCTATAATGGAAGAAGATGATTCTGTAAAATACATTCCATGAGGTGAAAAAAATGTTGACATCGCGAACCAAGGAGATTATTGTCCAGATACTTGAGGCCGACGCGTATATAACAATTCAGCAAATAGCAGATGAAATAAAAGTAAGCTCACGTACGGTGTTACGTGAGCTAGACGCCGTTGAGACGTGGTTTTTGCAGCAAAAGGTTCCGTTTCGAAAGAAAAAAGGACGAGGGTTAAAAGTTGAAGTATCAACGACAGTTAGAGAGAGATTACTGACGACCCTTTATTCAGAAAAAGGAAATATCATCTATACACCACAGGAGCGCCAGATTATTCTTAAGGCCGAATTACTTAAAATGACTGACGTGACAAAAATATATTCACTGACGGTCTTGCTGGATGTGACCGAAGGGACGATTAGTAATGATTTGCAGCAAATCGAACCATGGTTTGCTCAATATGACTTATATATTGTTCGACGCCCCGGATTAGGGATATTACTCGAAGGCGATGAAAAGGCAAAGAGAAAAGCGATTGTCAATTTGATTTATGAACATTTTCATTTTGTGGATTTGTTTGAGCTGATGACAGAAAGTCGGCAAAAACATTTAAGTATCAGTGTGTTTAAAAAATATATCAATCGTTCGATTCTTGATTTGTTGCATCTAGATAGTTTGACGTACATTAAGGAGTTAATCACGCGTTTAGAAAAAGAGCATTTTTATTATTTTGCAGACAATGCATATATTGCACTTTTTATCCGCTTTAGTATAACACTTAAGCGCGAAGTGTTTTGGCAAAAAAATATATTGGATGAGCGATTAAAACGGCAACTTCGAAAAGACCCGGTTAATCAGTTGCTTGAAGAATGGATGGAGGATTTGCCAAACAATCCATTCAAAAAACTACCGGAAGATGAACGCTTATATTTAGTGATGCACATTAAAGGGAGTAAACTTCGAGAAACTGGTGCAGAATTTAAGATGAGCATGACAGATGACTTTAAAGTCATCCAGTTAGCAAAAGAGTTTATCAAATCGGTTGAAAAAGAAACCGGTATTTATCTTTCGGATAATGACCAATTGATTTTTGGACTTGTAAAGCATTTGAGGCCCGCATTATATCGCATGAAGATGAATTTGGACATTATCAATCCTTTGCTCACAGAAATCCATGTAATGTATCCTAAACTTTATGATAGTGTAAAAAAAAGTGTTCGAGTCATTGAAGAAAAAGAAAAACTAAAAGTTCCAGAAGATGAAATCGCATATTTGGCAACCCATATCGGGGCAGCTATTCATAAAGGCACACGTGAAATTGTAAAAAAATATAAAGTAATCGTCGCATGCATGTATGGTATCGGAGCGTCCCATCTTCTAATTTCACAATTAGAAAAAAATTTTTCTAATATTGTCATTAGTGATGTGGTAAGTGTCTTTGATAATATTGAAGAAAGGATGCAAAAAGATGGTGTGGATTTGCTCGTGACAACCATTGAGCCTAAAGAAGTCAGCGTTCCTTATGTTGTTGTTGGCTCGATTTTACAAGAAAAGGATTTGCATAAGATTAATCAGGCATTACAACGCACCAAGCCAAGACCTGAACCGGAATCAATAAAAAGTGCAGACAGTATTTATGAAAAATATGTGCACCTAAAGCGGTATGCAGATATTATCTTAGAGGTAATTGAAAACTATAGGTTTAGCGACCAAGTTCAGATGCAATCATACAAGCAGTTGATTGCTTATGTTAGCCACCAGATTGCTTCTTCGAATGAAGAAATCAAGGTTCTTGAGAAAGCGTTCCATGAAAGAGAGGAAAAAGGGGCGACGATACTAAACAAAAAAGGTGTGATTTTGTTGCATTGTCGTGCAGATATTACAAAGGAAATCTGTGTTAATATTCTTCGATTAAGTGAACCGATACAAAATAAAAGTATTCATACAGTGGTTGTTATGGTGGGACCTCTTAGATATGATGAAAAAATCCTTGAAGTATTATCTGAAATCACCCATGGCATTATATCAACTACAATGTCAGATACCATTCAAACGGGAACGGCGGATGTGGTGCAAACCCAGTTATATCAAATGTTGGATAAGTTTTTTCAAAAGAAAGTTTTAGGCGTCTAAAGCTTTCTTTTTTCTTTGTCCCATTTATGTCACTTAGTGCAATAGACAAAGTTAAAGGTCTATTGCTTTATTTTTAGCTAAAGTAGGCGCATAATGAAAACATACCATTGATCAGTGGACAACTTAATTTTATATTAAATAATGGAGGTATGTTATGGATCAAGCAGTTAAAAGTAACGTTGGTTCACGGGAAAAAATTCAAACATTCGGACGATTTTTAAGCGGAATGGTAATGCCAAATATTGGAGCGTTTATTGCGTGGGGATTGATTACAGCATTTTTTATACCGACAGGATGGATTCCAAATGAAAATCTTGCAACACTTGTCGGACCGATGATTACGTATTTATTACCATTGCTCATTGGTTATACAGGAGGAAAAATAGTTGCTGATGTACGCGGAGGGGTTCTTGGAGCCATAGCAACCATGGGAGTTATTATAGGTACATCGATTCCTATGTTTATCGGTGGAATGATTATGGGGCCTCTTGCCGGTTGGTGCATTAAAAAATTTGACCAATCCATTGATGGAAAAATACCAGCAGGATTTGAGATGTTAGTCAATAATTTCTCGGCAGGGATTATTGGTGGGGTGTTGACAATATTTGCGTATTTAGGTATTGGACCTGTTGTTGAAAGCTTAAGCAATTTTTTAGGGTCTGCGGTGGAATCTATTGTAAGTGCAGGATTACTTCCGATTGCATCGGTTTTCATTGAACCTGCAAAAATTTTGTTTTTGAATAACGCGATTAATCATGGTGTGCTCAGTCCTTTAGGAATTGAACAGGCAGCAGAAACCGGACAGTCTATTTTCTTCTTGTTAGAGACAAATCCGGGACCAGGCCTTGGAATTTTATTAGCATATTGGGTATTTTCCAAAGGAATGATTAAACAATCAGCGCCAGGAGCTATTATCATTCACTTTTTGGGTGGAATACATGAAATATATTTTCCATATATTTTAATGCAGCCATCGCTACTTTTAGCAGTCATTGCAGGAGGCGCATCAGGCGTATTTACGTTTGTTGTAACTGGAGCGGGACTAGTAGCAACACCATCGCCAGGAAGTATTTTTGCGTTGTCGGCTATGGCACCTAGAGGAGGGCTGTTACCGGTATTACTTGGAGTGGTAATATCAACCACAGTGTCTTTTTTAATCGCATCTGTGTTGATTAAGCGCAAAAAAGGTGTCGGTGAAGATTCTTTTTCGAAAGCAAAAGAACAAACATTAAAAAATAAGGGAAAACAATCAACAGTTATTAAAGTATCGAACGTGAAAAAAATCATTGTAGCATGTGATGCAGGTATGGGATCCTCAGCAATGGGAGCCAGCAAGTTACGCAATAAAGTTAAAAAGGCGGGCTTGGATATCGAGGTGCTTAATACATCAATTGATGCATTGCCAGAAGATGTAGATATCGTGATTACACATAAGCAATTAACCAATAGGGCTAAGGCAGTAGTGCCAAGAGCGCGTCATATTTCAATAGAAGATTTTATCATGACCGATGCTTATGATCAATTAATTGAAGAATTAAGCGAATAGATGTATGTTATGGTTCATAATGTGTCATAGGCACATTATGAATCATATGTATAAAACATAATGGAGGATTGTGATGGCAGCATACAGTCAAAAAATACAAAAATTCGGACGTTTTTTAAGTGGCATGGTTATGCCAAATATAGGCGCATTTATTACTTGGGGATTAATAACTGCTCTATTTATACCGACAGGATGGATTCCAAATGAAAAATTTGCTCTTGTCATAGATCCGATGATCACCTATTTATTGCCGTTACTTATTGGGTATACAGGAGGAAAAATTGTAAGTGACGTCCGCGGGGGTGTCCTTGGAGCCATTGCGACGATGGGGATTATCATTGGAACGACGATTCCCATGTTTATTGGCGGAATGATTATGGGACCTTTTGCCGGATGGTGCATCAAAAAAGTAGATCAATTGTTTGAAGACAAAATTCCGGTAGGGTTTGAAATGCTTTTTGCTAATTTTTCTGCAGGAATGGTGGGAACGGTTTTAAGCTTAAGCGCCTATGTGGGCATAGGACCTATTGTAGAACGCTTAAATCATGGGTTAGGAGTTGCTGTTGAGGCAGTCGTTCAAGCAAATGCCTTGCCATTTGCTTCTGTATTTATAGAGCCTGCCAAGGTCCTATTTTTAAATAATGCGATTAATCATGGAGTTCTTGGACCATTAGGTGTTGAAGAGGCTGCTAAAACAGGACAATCAATTTATTTTCTTTTAGAAACGAATCCTGGACCCGGCCTAGGCATTTTATTAGCTTATTTTGTGTTTTCGAAAGGCATGATCAAACAGTCAGCGCCAGGAGCTATTATCATTCATTTTTTAGGAGGCATTCATGAGATATATTTTCCTTATATATTGATGCAACCTAAGCTGATTTTTGCCGTCATTGCAGGTGGAGCAACAGGGATTTTAACCTTTGTACTGACAGGAGCTGCACTTGTGGCAACACCGTCTCCAGGAAGTGTTTTTGCCCTGTTAATCATGGCGCCTAAAGGAAGCGCAATTCCGGTTTTTTTAGGTATTGTTTTTTCCACAGTGGTGACATTTTTGATAGCATCAATATTAATGGATCGTAAAGTAGAGCAAGATGAACATAGCCTTAACACAGCGCAGGAAAAAATGCAAATAATAAAAGGAAAACAGTCGTCCATAGTTCAAAGGATGAATATAGATAGATTGCCAATTGAGAGTAACGTGTTACAGGGCGTTCATAAAATTGTTGTTGCATGTGATGCGGGGATGGGGTCTTCAGCGATGGGAGCAAGTAAGCTTAGAAGTGCATTGCGCCAAAGAAATATTGAGGTAGAGGTGCTTAACAAACCTATTGAGCAGATACCTAAGGATACGGATGTGGTGATAACCCATCAGCTATTGACTGCACGTGCGATGCAGATGTGTCCGGAGAAGATACATTTATCGATTTCAGATTTTTTGATGACAACACTTTATGAGCAATTAGCGCAAGTATTGGAAAAGGAGATGGGTTCAACAGATGAACCCGGTGAACATATGAACAGTTTAGAAGAAAAACCAACACTTCAAAAAGAAAATATAAAGCTAGGTCTGACAACGGTGACCAAAGAAAAAGCAATACGCATGGCAGGGCAGATTCTCTATGAACAAGGATATGTAGAACATGAATATATTGATGCTATGGTTCAGCGCGATAGTGAACTATCGACATACATCGGAAATGGTACCGCCATTCCGCATGGAGTAAGTGATGCCAAAAAGAACATCAAACGAACGGGAATTAGCGTTCTTCAATTTCCGGATGGGGTCGATTTTGGAGGCAATCCGGTGTATTTAGTTGTAGGCATTGCAGGCATAGGCAATGAACATCTGGTTATCTTATCAAATTTGGCGGAGATTGTTGAAGATGAAGCAAAGGTAGAGTTACTTAGACGTACACAAGATGTAGACTATGTATATAAACAATTTACTAATCAAGTATTTTAAGAAAGAGGTTGAACGATGAAAACAAGTGGAGTGAGATTATACGATGTAAATACATTAAAGTTAGAGACATTTGAACTGCCGACAATAAAAGAGGATGAAATCCTGGTGAAGGTCATTAGCAATAGTATATGTATGTCCACATACAAGGCGGTCATTCAAGGGTCAAAGCATAAACGCGTTCCAGAAAATATAGCTACAAATCCAACAATTATGGGGCATGAGTTTGCCGGAGAAATTGTTGAAGTCGGTCAAAAATGGCAAGGAGAATTCAAACCGGGAGAAAAATTTGCCATTCAACCAGCATTAAATTATAAGGGAAGCCCCTATGCACCTGGGTACTCTTTTGAGTTTTTCGGTGGATTGACAACATACTGTGTAATTCCTCAAGAGGTAATGGAACTAGGTTTTTTACTTCACTATGATGGAGATAGTTTTTATGATGCCTCCTTGTCAGAGCCTATGAGTTGTGTTATTGGAGGCTTTCATGCAAATTATCATACCGAAACTGGCAAATATGTACATCATATGGGAATTAAAGAAGGGGGCAAGATGGCGCTATTAGCCGGAGTGGGACCAATGGGACTAGGGGCAATTGATTATGCACTCCATTGTGATCGACGACCATCGCTGCTTGTTGTTACAGATATAAATGAAGAACGGCTAAAACGAGCCGAGCGACTGTTTGGCGTTGAAGACGCAAAAGCTCAAGGTGTGGAACTGCATTATGTAAATACAGCAGCAGGCGGTGCCATCGATACATTAATGCAATTATCTTCCCAAACAGGTTATGATGATGTGTTTGCCTATGCACCGGTTGTTTCAGTTATTGAACAAGCGGATGCAATACTGGGTAAAGATGGTTGCCTAAACTTTTTTGCAGGGCCTTCGGACAACACATTTAGTGCAAAAGTGAATTTTTATAATGTTCATTATACGCCAACCCATATTATGGGATCGACAGGGGGCAATGATGATGATATGAAAGAATCATTGGCGATGTCATCTAAGGGACTGATTAACCCGTCAGTGATGTTGACACATGTTGGGGGAATCGATAGCGCTATTGACACTATTCTTAATCTTCCAAACATTCCGGGAGGAAAAAAGATTGTCTATAATGATATCGAGATGCCGATGACAGCCATTGAGGATTTTGAAAAGCTAGGTGAAACGGATCCGTTGTTTAAAGGACTTGCGCAATGCGTAGCTAAAACCAATGGATTATGGAATCTAGAAGCGGAACGTTATTTACTTGAAAATGGCAAAAAACGTTCTTACTAAGAGGCATGACACAATTAAGATGCATAAAGTATAGAAGCACCCCAAGGCTAATATGCTTAAACACAGCGTTTTGATTGATTAGTCATAGATGCGTTGAAGAAACATAACGCAAAAAATACATAATCTTCCATTAAATAAGATAAATCCGTTTCTATGATTTATCTTATTTGCTTTTTTCACACTTTATGGTAAAATACACATAATGTATTGATAGTCATCTAGGAGGAAATTATGCGATTACAAAAAGTGAAAAACTGTTACACATATATGGTTGTACTCATACTGATAGCAAGTATGATAAGTGGTCCTTCTTTATTAGCAGCGACCAATGATCAAAGTTATGCAGGAAATCAGCTTCAACAGTTAGGCGTATTAACAGGGTATGCTGACGGAAGTTTAGGACTTGATCGAAAGATAACCCGTGCTGAAGTTGCAACGATGATGGTTAGAATTCGTGGATATGCTAATGGAAATGTTGCTGGTGAGAGAATGAACTTTACAGATATTAATGATTCGCATTGGGCGTATAACCATGTTCAAAATGCTTATCGTTTAAATATGATTCAAGGGTATCCGGACCAAAGTTTTCAACCAGAAGCCAATATTCGATATCAAGAGGTTGTGGCTATTATGGTCAATACTCTCGGGTACAAAGATCAGCTAGTTGGTGAATGGCCGATGAACTATATTACGAAAGCCAAAGAGCTGGGTGTGATTCCGATGAGTAGTCAAACAGACCCGACACAAATTGTCACACGCGGAGAGATGGCTTTGATTGTATGGGATACTCTTTTGGTAAAAACGACAAATTAAGTTATGACAGCACACTTTCAAAGAATGGTAGGGACATATGAACATTGGTAAAATACCTGAAACAGTTTTAAAACGGTCGATTTTTAAGCAATTGCAAGTGAAAAGAGAAGAAGTACTCGTAGGTCCTGGTGTGGGAGAAGACTGCGGTATAGTTGAGATAGCCCCGGATGAGGTTATTGTCTTATCAACGGACCCGATTACAGGAGCAGCTCATGATATAGGGACTTTGGCGGTACATATTACATTAAATGACTTGGCAGCAAGTGGAGCTACGCCAATTGGTCTGCTCATTACCCTTTTGTTGCCTGATGGATATACGGAAGATGCACTTAAAGTGTTGATGGGTGAGATTAGTCAAGAGACCCAAAAACACAATGTTCAGATTATCGGAGGACACTCCGAGGTAACGGATGCAGTAATTCAACCGATTGTTAGTGTAACAGGCATTGGTAAAATTAAAAAAGCACAAATGCTGCGCCAAGAACTGGTTAAACCGGGCATGGATATCGTGATGAGCAAATGGGCAGGACTTGAAGGAACGACAATTATTGCAAATGCAGGAGAAGCGTTGCTAAAGGAATACTATCATTCCCAACTTATATCTAGGGCAAAATCTTTCGACCAGTATCTTTCCATTATTAAAGAAAGTCAGATTGCCATGAAATATAAAGTATATGCGATGCATGACGTTACCGAAGGTGGGATATTTGGAGCCTTATGGGAACTTGGAGAAAAGATAGATTATGGATTGACTGTTGATCAGTCAAAAATACCAGTGCAGCAAGAAACCGTTGAAATATGTGAATACTTTGATTTGAATCCATATATGCTCATTGGTAGTGGAGCGTTACTCATTGTAACAGAAGATGGGCATAAGATGGTTGAAGATATGAAACAAGCCGGTGTATTGGCAACAATCATTGGTCGAGTCGATGAAGGGCATCATAAACGCATTAAATTTGAAGATACATATCGCTCTATTGTTCCGCCTAAATCGGATGAACTTTATAAAGCATTAGAACGATGTGCACAAAAATAGATATGGAGGGATCATGAATGAAAGAACAATTATTGTATGCACTAGAAAATCATAGCAAAAGAACGGTTAAAGATTTAGCCGCCATGTTTGGTACCTCTGAAGATATCATTAGCCAAGAATTGACTCAGATGGAAAAAGAACGTATTATTTGTGGATACCACGCACTCATTAATTGGGATAAAACCAATACAGACAAAGTTACGGCATTAATTGAAGTTCGCGTAACTCCTCAACGAGGCGAAGGTTTTGACAAAATTGCACGACGTATCTATATGTTTGAAGAGGTTAAGTCTGTATATTTGATGTCGGGTGGTTTTGACCTTACAGTAATTATTGAAGGAGCAACGATGAAAGAAGTTGCACTCTTTGTCGGACAGAAGTTAGCCCCCTTAGACTCGGTTTTAAGTACGGCGACCCACTTTGTATTGAAAAAGTATAAAGATTATGGTGTTATTTTTGAAGAAGAGCGCAAAGACGAACGAATGGCGGTGACACCATGATGAATCGTGAATTGAACCGAACGGCGGTCAATATTCCGCCTTCAGGTATACGAAAGTTTTTTGATATTGTTACAACGATGAAGGACGCTATTTCACTTGGTGTGGGTGAACCGGACTTTGATACACCTTGGCATATTCGTGAAGAAGGTATCTATAGTTTAGAGCGTGGACGAACTTTTTATACATCGAATGCAGGACTTGTTGAATTACGTCAAGAGATCTGTAATTATTTAAGACGCCGCTTTGAACTGGATTACCATCATGACACAGAGATTGTTGTGACAGTGGGCGGAAGTGAAGGGGTTGATGTTGCCCTTAGAACGATTTTAAATCCAGGAGATGAAGTGTTAGTTCCTGAGCCATCATTTGTCTGTTATAAACCGTGTGTCTCATTATCAGGAGGGATACCAGTACCCATTGCTTTAAAGGTTGAAAATGAGTTTCGTCTTACACGAGAAGAGGTTGAAACGCATCTGACAGATAAGACAAAAGCGATTATTTTATCTTTCCCGAATAATCCAACAGGTGCTGTTATGAGTCGTGAAGACTTGCAAGCGATTGCTGATGTGGCTATAGAACATGATTTGATTGTTATCTCTGATGAAATCTATGCAGAATTGACATATAGCGATCAGCATGTTAGTATTGCAACTTTGGAAGGTATGCGAGAACGAACGATTATTGTAAGTGGATTTTCAAAAGCTTATGCGATGACCGGATGGCGGATTGGGTATGTTGTGGCACCTGCACAGTTTATTGATGTGCTTAAGATTATTCATCAATATGCGATTATGTGCTCACCGACAACTAGCCAATATGCAGCTCTTGAAGCGGCTAAAAACGGAGATAAGGATATCGATGAGATGAAAGTAGCCTATGACCAAAGACGACGGTTAATGGTCGAATATTTCAATAATATGGGGCTTGAGTGCTTTGAACCTCAGGGTGCATTTTATGTTTTTCCATCGATTCAAAGTACCGGGTTGACGTCAGAAGAATTTGCAACACAATTATTGAAATCGAAAAAAGTAGCGGTGGTTCCCGGGACAGCTTTTGGGGATTCAGGCGAAGGATTTATCCGATGCAGTTACGCTTATTCGGTGGAAGAGTTGAAAGTGGCACTTGAACGTATTGAAGAGTTCGTTCTTGAAATTCGAGAAAAAAAATAAGAGAGCTATAGAGATTAAGACAAAAAAACTGACTCTATATACTAGAGTCAGTTTTTTTATGCCTTATCTTTTTTGCAGTCCGTGCATGTTCCATAAAAATATACTTTTTCACTAACGATGTCAAAGTCTGTTTCTTTTTGTACGTTTTCTTTAAAAGCCTGTAACGATTGTGTATGTAAATCCAAGACCTTACCACAGGATAAACAAATCATGTGAGGATGTGATTTAATGGTTGCATCATACCTGGAACTATCATCACCAATGTTTAGTTCTGTAGCTAAATCTGCTTTTTTTAGGGCGTCAAGTGTTTTGTATACAGTTGCTAAGCTCATTGTTGGATGGGTTTGCCTAAGAGCTGTGTAGATATCTTCGGCAGTAGGATGTGATGTCGTTTCGTATAGGACTTTGTATATTGCTAAACGTTGTGGAGTGACTTTGAGTTTCTTAGTTTTTAGAATTTCTGCGAGTTGTTCCATCAGAAACCTCCTCCTATTAGATAACAAATATCAAATGATAATATGTATCATTTTATAATAAAAAGCAATAAATGTCAAGGTGTTCAATAAGAGAATAATTTTGACGATAAAAACAATTGATGGTAAAATAAACATAAGAAAATAAAGGAGGTCAAAATATGGCTGGAATTAATGTAGAATATATAAATCCGTTTATAAGTGCGGCACAAACAGTACTTAAGGACTTTAGTCAAATTGAGTCATCTATGGGAAAACCTTATCTTAAACAAGCGACGTATGAAGGGGATATCCTAGCGGTCATTATTGGAATTACAGGTGTACTTCGCGGACAAGTAATTTTTACTATGGAGACAGGTACAGCATGCTATATTGCTTCAAAGATGATGATGGGGATGCCGGTACCTGAACTAAATGATATGGCAAAAAGTGCAGTGAGCGAGATGTCCAATATGATCCTTGGTAACGCAGCAACGATTTTCTCAACGAAGAACATAGCGCTTGATATTACACCTCCTACAATTACGTTGGGTAATAATTTGAGTTTTTCCGTAAGCGACTCAAAAACGATTTGTGTACCGTTAACATTTAATGACTATACATTAGAGATTAATATAGCGATAAAGGAAGCATAAGATGAATATTGTACTACTTGAACCAGAGATTCCTTATAACACAGGTAATATCGGACGAACATGTGTGGCAACCAATACATCCCTTCATTTAATCAAACCCCTAGGGTTTTCACTTGATGAAAAAAGTGTACGACGTTCAGGACTTGATTATTGGAAAGATGTTGATTTGCATGTCTATGAAAACTTCGATGACTTTATGGAAAAGAATAACCATCCGACTGTATACATGGGAACTACAAAAGCAAAGCAAACCTATGCACAAGTATCCTATGATCCCAATGCGTTTATTATGTTTGGAAAAGAAACGCAAGGGATTCCAGAAGAACTTTTGCTAAAACATAAAGAAACTGCCATCCGAATTCCGATGGCAGAAGGTACACGCTCACTGAATTTATCGAATTCAGTAGCTATTGTACTTTATGAAGCATTACGACAAAATAATTTTATGGATCTAGAAAATGAAGGGCAACTTCATCGTTATGCATGGTGATGATTCTTTTTAGCAATCGCCAAGGTAAAGGTGAATGTTGTCCCTTTTCCTAGTTGGCTATATACTTCAATCGTCTGGTGGTGGGCTTTGATTATTTCTCGAACAATCGATAATCCGAGTCCGACACCTTTTTTATCTTTTCCACGGGAACGATCAGCTTTATGAAAACGGGTCCAAATATTTTTTAGGTCCTCTTCAGCGATACCAGGACCGGTATCTTTAACAGAGACATGTACTTGGTTTCCAGAAAGAGTTGTCTCGATAATGACTTCATCACCAGTTTCACAAAACTTGATGGCGTTATCAATTAAGTTGGTTAGTGCACGCTGAATTTGGTTATAGTCTGCGTGAACAACAATATCTTCTTCTTCAATAATAAGGGTCATCTTGATTTCTTTTTGAAGAATTTTTTGCTCAAACTGCAGCAGTGTATTGCGCAGTGTCTCGTGCAAATCAAAATCTTCCATTTCAGGTTTAAGCACTTCATTTTCCATTTTTGTCAAAAGCAATATATCGTTGGTTAGCTTCGTTAGGCGATCAGTTTCATTAAGAACAATCGTGAGATATTTGTCGTACTTTTCCGGTGGAATGGTTCCATCCATAACCGCCTGCACATATCCACGAATAGACGTCAATGGTGAACGAAAGTCGTGAGAGATATTGGCAATAAAATCGCGGCGAAGGTCTTCGAGTTTTTCAAGCTCTTCAGCCATATAATTCATACTCTCAGCCAATTCGATGACCTCAGTACTAAAGTTGGAGTCTTCAATCCGGGCAGAAAAATCACCACTAGCAATAGATTTGGCGGTCGCATTAAAGGACCTAAAAGTCTGACTTATACTCCTTGAAAAGACATAATTGGAAATGAAGGTAACAAAAATAAGAACGAAGAAGCTAACCAAAATGAGATTATACACATAACGGATATCTTCTTTTATTGAAGGGTAAGGCGAGACCAGAAGGACGGCGCCATAGCGGGTGCCATTGTACTCCAACGGGTGGGCAACAGCGATCACTTGATCAGCTTCATAAGGTTTAAATGAACCGATTTTGGTGACCGTCTCACCAAGGATTGAGCGGGTGGCAAATTCATGGGTGACGATGGTATTGACTAGAGAAAGTGATGACGGTTCACTGTCAAAAATAACGCGCTGATCAGGATCAATGATAATAATCCTTGATCCTGCGCGATAGCTATATGTATAGAGTTGATTGTGAAACATTGATTTTTCAAGAGTGCCTTGAATATATGAGTCATAATATTCTGCTTCAATCGAATGTATTTCATTGAACATTTTCCGATAACGGGAACTTACAAAATGATTGGTAATTGTTTGAGACAATGTACCAAACAGTATCAGAAAAATGACAATTGTTGTCAAAATATAGATAGCTAAAAATTTTCCGGAAAATGTTTTGAACATTATTTCACCTCAAACTTATATCCTATTCCCCACACTGTTTTTAGTCCCCAATAATCATTTTCATCAATTTTTTCCCGAATACGTTTTACATGGACATCGACGGTCCGTGTATCTCCAATGTATTCATAACCCCATATGCGATCTAAAAGTTGCTCGCGGGTGAATACTTGATTGGGATTGGAAGCTAAATAGTATAGTAGCTCCAATTCTTTTGGAGGCATGTCGATTTTGCTGTCATTATGCAATACACTATAGTTTGACAAATTAATCGTTAAGTTTGGCAGATTAATCTGTTTCCCTTTGCTTTCTTGAGGAGTGTAGCGGCGCAAGACAGCTTTGACACGCGCCGTAAGCTCTTTGTTGTCAAAGGGTTTGACCATATAATCATCAGCCCCTAACTCCAGTCCAAGGATTTTATCAAAGGTTTCTCCTTTGGCAGTTAACATGATGATAGGCACGGTGCTCATTTGACGGACTTCTTTACAGACGTCATATCCGTCTTTTCCAGGTAACATTAAGTCTAAAAGAATAAGATTTGGATTAAAGGACTTGACAGCGTCAATGACATCGTTGCCATTGTCCACAATTTTTGTTGCATAACTTTCTTTTTCTAAATAGAGCGCAATAAGTTCACTAATATTTTCATCGTCATCAACGATGAGAATTTTGTTTTTGGTCTCCATAAATATCCCTCTTTTCTAGTCATTGAATGTTACAATAGTTACCCCGCTATCGCCTTCACCATATTCACCTAAGCGATAGTCCTTTACATGTGTTGTTGTTCGTAAGAACTGATGAACGCCTTGTCGCAATGCACCTGTTCCTTTTCCGTGAATAATTGTCACTTGTGAAAGGTGGGCAAGATATGCGTCATCAATGTATTTATCTAAGACAGTAATTGCATCACTAATCATTAATCCACGCAAGTCGAGTTCTGTTTTGACATGACTAGGAGCAGATACTGAAGTGGTGCCTTTGTTTTTGTTGCCTTTGGCAATGGTATATTTTCTTGCAGTTCCTTTTTGTGTAGGAGTGTAGCTCATATTGTCATCGGCTTGTTCTAAATCTTTAAAAGGAATAGTGGACTTCATAATGCCTAATTGTACAGTGGCTTCTTTTTTGTGAGGATTTATATGAATCAAAGTTCCTTTTTGATTTAGAGAAGATACAAAAACGCTGGAGCCAATTGCTAAATCTTCAACACGAACTTTTTTCCGTGACGCTTCTTGTGACGTTTTCTTGGTCTTAGTAGCTTTGTTGATTTTTTCTCTTAATGCAGAGCGCTGTGCTTCAAGTTCAGACATATTCATGCCCGTTCCATCTTTAACAAGCTCGTTCATTCGACGAATGATAGCATCAGCTTCGGCTTTGGAAGTCTCTAGTACGCGTGCAGCATTCATCTTGGCATCGTGAAGAATCTGTTGTTTTTGGGATGCAAGGTGTTTTTTTTGCTGTTCAACTTGACGTTGAAGCTCTTCAGCTTCTTTGCGGTACTGTTGAGCACGCTCTTTTTCAAGTAATGCGGTTTTTTTGTTGGTCTCTAAATCCGTGATGAGATCTTCAAAGCGAATCTCACGTCCGCTTAAGAGTTCTTTGGCTTCATCTATTATTATATCAGATAAACCTAACCTTTTGGAGATAGCAAAGGCATTACTTTTTCCGGGGATGCCGATTAGGAGTTTATAGGTCGGACGTAATGTGTTAACGTCAAACTCACAGCTGGCATTTTCAACGCCCGCAGTAGAGAGGGCATAAACTTTTAGTTCAGAATAATGGGTTGTGGCAATCGTAAGGATATTCGCCGCTTTAAGATTTTCCAAAATAGCCATAGCCAAAGCTGCACCCTCTGTAGGGTCGGTTCCGGCACCTAGTTCATCAAAGAGAACGAGGGAACGGTCCGTCACTTGTTCTAAGATTTGTGTGATATTGGTCATATGTGATGAGAATGTACTTAAGGACTGCTCAATACTTTGTTCATCGCCGATATCTGCAAAAATATTGTCCAAAACAGTCAGTTTAGCACCATCTGCAGCAGGAACGTGAAGACCGCTTTGACCCATAAGTGACAAGAGACCGATGGTTTTTAGAGTGACTGTCTTACCGCCTGTATTGGGGCCTGTAATAACAAGTGTAGTAAAATCCTTACCTATATATATAGTCGTGGGAACAACCGTCTCAGGATCGAGTAACGGGTGACGGGCTTTTTCCAAATATATATGGTAATCCACATTAAATGTTGGACAAGAAGACTTGGTATGAATGGAATAGTTTGCTTTGGCGGATAAAAAATCTAAATGTGTGAGCATAGCAATATTCTCTTCAAGAACGTCCTTATATACGGCAATACGTTCACTTAAATCCATAAGTATCTTTTGAATTTCTTTGGCTTCATCTAGGTACAACCCGCTTAAGTGATTATTGAGTTCAACAAGGGCTAATGGTTCGACAAAAAGTGTTGAGCCAGTAGAAGATTGATCGTGAATCATTCCTTTAAACTGATTGCGGTACTCTGCTTTAAGTGGAACACAATAGCGGTCATTACGCATGGTATAATTATTATCTTGAAGCATTCCGGATTGACTAGCAGAATGAATGATTTTATTTAGCTGACTTTTGATTTTTGAGCTGCTAGCTTTAATATCGCGACGAATATCATATAGACGTGGGCTAGCTTGATCAGACACTTCGTCTTCAGAGACGATACAGCGGTTAATTTCTTTGGCGAGAGCAGGTACTGGGTCAAGGGTTTGAAAATACGGCGCAAGGCTAAGCGTATTAATATAATCTTTGGCAGCATTATAATATGCATTGGCTTGAGCTGTAGAACGTAAGACATCTGCCACATTTAAGATTTCTACGATAGACAAAGTTCCTTGAATAGCCAGGCGTTTAATAATGGCCTGTATGTCTTTAATACCTCTTAGCGGAAGATCCCCTTTTTGTACCAATAAGCGGGTTGTATCCGTCGTCTCGTTAAGAGCTCTTTGAATATCCTCAATATGCTCAAAAGGCTCAAGAGCCATGATTTTTGATTTTGCCATTGGACTTAATGCGTAGTTTGCAATTAGATCCAGTACTTTGTTAAATTCTAGTGTGTTAAATACTTTTCTATGCATGATAAACTCCTTATATTAGCAACGAACAGATAGTAATCATTTTTTATGGGTTCATCCTGACGGACAAACCCTTGCTGTTGCCAAAAACTTATTCCTGCTACATTATCCTTATGGCAGGTTAAGAAAATTTTTTTGATCGAATATTGCCGTATTAATGTTTCAACAAAGCGTTTAAAGATTAAAGTTCCATAACCACTACGCGCAAATTCTTTGCGAATGATTAATGTCTGAATCCATAAGTTGGAATCTTTTACTGGATAATAACACTTTAAAACACCTAAGATGACTTTGTTATTGGTAAAAATATCATACTGCAACGCATCTGCATCTTCAAGGTCTTTTTCTTTGAGACCATCTTGATTAAGTGCGCTGTCAAAGGCAAAGCGATAATATGCATCGGTTTGTGACAGGCGCTTAAAGGACGCATGATATTTACTTGTAGACACAAAAATAATACGATTCGAATGAATAGATAATGATGTATTCATGTCAAACCTCCTTTATCCTCTATTTTACATGAAACGAGAGAAGAATAAAAGAGTTATTTTGCCCATTTCCAAGGAGGAGATTTGTCCTTGCTATTTTAAATAATGTGGTGTAAAATAGGACTAAAGTACTATGTGTGATGAAATGAATTATTACAAAATCATTACAATTTATGTTATAATAGCACTTGGAATTACGAAATTAGAGAAAGCAGGTATATGAAAATGCAGTTTAAAAAACCTCGCATTCGTAATAAGCATAAGGCTAGCGGAAAAGAATATCTCACCATGATGTTTATCACAGATGCTACTAAAAGCGCAAAAGCAGTTAAGATTCCTAAGTGGGTTCGGTTTCCAGCATTAATTCTTGCAGTGATGCTTGTATGGAAATCACTAGATATATATTCATATGTAGAATCACTTGAAGCACAAGTCGCATATCAACAAGAAACCGTTCAAGATGAGATTAGCGACAGACAGGCAAAAGAAGCAAGAATCAAGGAATTAGAAGAAGAGATTGCTTCATCCGTAACAAAACGGCATGAAAAACTAGAAGAATTAAAGACTTTGGCCATTGAACTTGGCATCAAGATTGAAGACTTAGAAGCTTATCGTGAACAGATGGAAGAATTCAAATCTGAGATTGACACAAACCTTGGTACATATAATGCACCAAAATCCAGTGATACAGAAGCTCAGACAGATGAAGAAAAAGACTTATTAAAAGAGTATACATTACAGATAGACCCGAATTATGAAAAAAAGCGTGTGCTGTCAACTTCAGCGCCAACAACGCATGATATAACCATGATAAAAGAAGAACAGTTAGTTAAAGCCGATGAAATTGTCAATAACATCGTCCTAGATGAAGAGACATTTGAGGCAGAGTTTGACTCTGAGATAAAAAAGATTACGGATTTTCTCCGATTTGCTTCATCTAAAGTTGATGAAGACTCAGGGCGATTTGCAGATACCAATGAATCTTTAGAGGAAATGATTCCATACTTGGAAGCGTATCCAAGTGTTTGGCCGATTAAGAATACATATATTACCAGCCCCTTTGGATATCGAAGTAATCCATTTGGCGGAAGAAGCAGTGAGTTTCATACAGGTGTCGATCTTAAGGCACGATATCAAAAAGTATCGGCAACGGCAGAAGGTGAAGTTGTCGTATCAGAATATCTATCTGGATATGGATATACAGTGGTTATTGACCATGGACATGGATTGATGACGAAGTATGCACATAACTCTGAATTATATGTAAGTGTGGGAGAACAAGTTGAACGTGGAGACGTTATATCAAAATCCGGTGATTCGGGTAGAAGTACAGGTCCACATTTGCATTATGAAGTACTATTGAATGGAGAACCGGTGAATCCGGCTGAATATATATACTAGAGAGGACAGTTTATGTTATCATCAAAGAAACCAAACTATGAACGCCCAGCAACCTTGATTGGCAAAGACACAGTGATTGACAGCAGTTTAATGAAGTCAAAATCATCCGTTCAAGTCAATGGAGTACTAAATGGAAACATTGAATGTGAAGCAAGTGTCGTCGTTGGACAGACAGGAAAAGTGGTAGGGAATGTGAAAGCGGCTTTCTTACTTGTTGCCGGAACTATTGAAGGACAAGTGGATGTAACCCATCAATTACATGTGAACAAGACAGCAAGAATACTTGGTGATATTCATTGCGGTTCGATTATTATTGATGATGGCGCCATCTTAAATGGTAGCTTTACAATGACGGACAAATCGAAAGCAGCTAGTGATACAAATAAAAAAGATAAGAAAAATTAAAATATGTAGATTGTTTATAGCATGTTCACATTCTGTTAAAATAATACGGTTATAATAGAAGTAGATTCAATGTCAAAAGTATAATTTGATTTGTTATGGAGTGTGATAATTAATATGGAGTATAACGTTAGAGAACAATCATTTTACACAGAAAAGAAAAAACCTTGTAATAAGGTCAGATTATTAATAAAAACACTAAAAAAATGGGTGAATAAATGCTACAATTAAAGTAGCATTTTTTTATTGCTCGAAAAAAATCGGACTACAGTCTTTAGCCTTGAAAATATTGTCATATAGCTAATAGGGAGGTTGAATATGAAGTATGCATGTAATATATCCTATGAACTGATTGAATTATTAAATAAAAATCCGTCGATATGTGATTATATAAAAATTGGTGCTTTTGGAGCCACCAAAGATATGTTAGATCAAGCATATACATTAAAACCTTTACTGATTCATGGATTTGGGTGGCATGAACGGGGAGGAATGCCTTCGACAAAAGAGATTGATTATGATAAAATAAATCAGTATATTCATAAGTACAAGTCGCCATTTATTGGAATTCATAGCTTATGTTTTCCAGAAGATGCCAAAAAAATTCAAAGTGAGAGTGTATTGGAATATATGATTCAACAGTTTCATAGATTTGATCAACAGATTCATACAGAGTTGCTTATTGAAAACATGGATTTTAACCCTTATTATGAATATCCGACCACATTGGTTGATACGGTTAGACCTTGGTTCCTTCGTGAGCTCATTGAACAAACAGGACTTGGATTATTGCTGGATATATCCCATGCCAAAGTGTCTGCTTATCAGCTAGGGATGGATATCCAGACCTACTTAGAGGGGCTCCCTCTTGAGAAGATAAGAGAAATCCATTTTTCAGGCACGAAGTTTGATAAAAAACTTGGCGTTATAGATGTCCATGGTATAATGGAGGCAGAAGATTATCGTATTGCAAGATATCTTCAACAACGATTAGAGCACTTACCATCCAATCATCTTGAGATGATTACCCTAGAATATGGAACGATTGTTACAGGAAGCACAGATCCTAAGGCAATTACAGATCAAATACATCAGCTAAAAACAATTTTTATGTAGAAGGAGTTATTATGCAATTTATTGAAACAATTCGTGAAGGTAATGAAGTAGTAGACCACTATTTATGTTCATCCAAACAAATATTAAAGACGCGTGCCGGAAAAACATATTATTCTGTCCGGCTTCAAGATAAGACAGGAACTATTGAAGGTAAGATATGGGATTTAAACGATGGAATAGGACATTTTGAAGCAGGGGATTATGTCAAGATTGACGGCTCTGTGGTAACCTTTCAAGGCGGACTGCAGCTGAATATACGTCGTGTTCGAAAATGTCAAGAAGGAGAATACAATCCGATTGATTATGTTCCCATGTCTGAATACAATGTGGACGAGATGTATGATGAACTGCTTGGGTTTATTCAGAGTGTAGATAATAATTATGTCAAACAACTGCTAGAGAAGTTTTTTGTTGAAGATAAAACCCTTGCCAAACGCTTTAAAGCTCATGGAGCGGCAAAATCCGTGCATCATAACTATTACGGCGGTTTATTGGAACATACGCTTGGAATTTTACGTACATGTGATTTTTTGGCAAAAAGTTATAAAGAAGTGGATCGTGACATTTTGATTGCAGGGGCTTTGCTTCATGACATAGCAAAGACGGAAGAGATGACAGAGCTTCCAATGGTTGAATATACGGATTCAGGACAATTATTAGGCCATATTATTATTGCAGTTGAATGGATTAATGAAAAAGTAGCCGAGATTCCGGGATTTCCAAAATCCCTAGCCTCAATTATTAAGCATGTTGTTTTGGCACATCATGGAGAGTTGGAATACGGTTCGCCTAAAAAGCCGGCAATATTAGAAGCGATGTTACTTCATTATGCAGATAATATCGATGCAAAAGTAAAAACATTTTCAACGATTATGGCACAATCTGAAGAACAAGATGATTGGGCAGGTTATCAGCGATTATTTGAAACAAATATACGAAAAACACGTTATTAAACAAATGACATAGAGGTGAACGATGAAACAGGTATGCCCAGTAGAAAAAAATCAAATTTATACGATGGAGATTACCGGAATCGGAGCCAACGGAGAAGGGGTAGGTCGTATCGACGGCTATACCCTTTTTGTGGATGGAGCGATGACAGGTGATCACATCGAAGTTAAGGTTATCAAAGCCAAGAAGAACTATGGCTTTGGTCGTCTAGTGACGATACTTAAACCTTCAATAGACCGTGTGGAACCCCGATGTCCGATAGCCAAGCAATGTGGCGGTTGTAGTTTGATGCATATGGACTATAAAGTGCAGCTTCAATATAAACGGGGACATATATTAGATGCCCTCGAACGTATTGGTGAACAAGATCGACAGATGCTAGAAGAAAAAGAAGAGACGATTATCGGTATGGATGAGCCGTGGTTTTATCGCAACAAGGTTCAGTTTCCTGTACAAGTAGTGAGTGGAAAGCTGCTCATTGGATTCTATGCCAAGCGTTCCCATCGGATTATTGAGACGCCGATTTGTTATATTCAAGATAGATACAATGAACAGATTATTGATGTGCTTCGTAACTTTATCACTAAGCGGGATATCTTGGTCTATGACGAGAATAAGCATAAGGGACTGTTGCGTCATATTGTTATCCGTAAGTCGCATCATCGTGAAGAATTCCATGTAACCTTAGTTATTAATGGGCAGAGCTTTCCTCATCAGCAGGAACTCATAGATACGCTAACACAACTCGATCGTGTGGTAGGCATTAGTCTGAATATTAATCAAGAAAAAACTAATGCGATATTAGGTTCCAAAGTACTTCATCTGTATGGACAAGAATATTTACGCGACCAAATAGGTGAGATAGAATATCAGATTTCTCCTCTTTCCTTTTATCAGGTTAATCCGATACAGACAGAAAAACTCTATGCCAAAGCCCTTGAATACGCTATGCTTACAGGTGAAGAGATTGTCTATGACCTTTACTGTGGCATCGGAACCATTTCCTTGTTCTTGGCCCAGCAAGCTAAGCATGTCTACGGAGTAGAAATCGTCGAAGCGGCCATTGAAGACGCCAAAACCAATGCAGATATCAATAGAATCACTAATACCTCCTTCCACGCAGGTAAAGCTGAGGATATTGCCCCAAAACTTTATCAAGAGGAAGGCATCACTGCTGATGTTGTAGTCGTGGACCCACCACGAAAAGGCTGTGATACGAGTCTACTAGACACTATTATAGAGATGAATCCACAGCGAATCGTCTATGTATCCTGTGACCCAGCAACACTTGCTAGAGATGTGAAAATATTAAATCAAAATGGTTATGCTATTGATAAATGGTGTGGGGTAGATATGTTTAGCCATTCGACACATGTGGAGACGGTAATAAGGCTATATCGTAAGGAAAGCTAAGCTACCAGAGATGTTGTGATATATTCAAATAAAGCGATATAACTCATTGTTTTCATGAACAGTGGAGTGAGTAAACATATTACTATAGTATAGTTTCAGATTTAAACACCTCATATAAATGTCAAGTTAAGGAAGAATCTCAGAGATGGGGTTCTTTTTTGTTTAAAAATTGAAATAGTTTAAAATTAAATGTATAATAGTATAAAGTGAGAATTGTATGATAATGGAAAAAAATTTCTAGTTTTATATAATACTAGAAGGTTGACTATGAAGAAATAGTTGATAAATTGTGTTAAGGATAACAATTGATATGCAGAATATTTTGATGGGGTATTCTACAGGTTAGGAGGATAAGGGTGTTTGAAAAAAGATTAGAGAAAAACATAGACAATTGGAAGAAGAATCTTCTCGAATTGGGAAAAAGAAATAGGCTCATTAATTATAGAGAAACGAAACGTTCTAATATAAATATTTCTACACCAGAAATTGGTGAGTTATTTGAAGAATTGGTTCTTAAAGAGAATCCTATGATATTTCCAGAACCTATAGATGAATTATTTGATGAAGAGGATGACGAATCAGAATCAAGATTTAGTGGGAATATTAGATCAGACAGATCACTTAGTGATGAACAAAAGACGCTTAGAAGTCTTAGAAATAAGGCCAAAAGTTACATTGAAGAGCAAGGTATAAATGTCCTGTATATGTCATTTGGTTTTCTTGAGTGGAGAGAAGCTCCTCATTCAGATGTTGTTATTAAATCACCTCTAGTACTGGTTCCTGTAAGCCTTACAATAGAGTCTATTACTGATCCGTATGTATTGAGATTACATGAAGATGAAATTGTTATGAATCCAACGTTGTCTTTCAAGCTTGAAGAAGAGTTTGGAATAAAATTACCGGAATATGACACTGAAAATGAAGATATAGTTGCTTTTTTAAAATCAATAGAAGATATTATTGGAAATAGTTCGTGGAAAATAAGTTTTAGTACGAGTATTAGTTTGCTTTCATTCATGAAAATGAATATGTATAAAGATATAGAGAATAATATTGAACGAATAAAAGAACATCCAGTATTAAAAGCTTTAGCTGGAGACACATCAAGTATAGAACACATACCAGAAGATTATGATGGTTTTGATCATGATGCAAAGGTTAGACCAATTGATACTTTTCAAGTTGTTGATGCAGATTCTAGCCAACAAGATGCCATCCTGTATTCAAAAAAGAATATTAGTTTTATTTTACAAGGGCCACCGGGAACAGGGAAAAGTCAAACTATTACAAACATTATTTCAGAAGGATTAGCAGATGGTAAAAAAATACTTTTCGTATCAGAAAAGGCAGCAGCATTGGAAGTGGTTTATTCAAGGCTATCCAATGTAGGATTGTCTGAGTTTTGTATGTCATTGCATAATAACAAGAAAAATAAAAAGGAAGTTTTAAATGACCTTCATCAGACTTTTACTCTAGATAAAAAAGTATTAAAAGAAGATGCTATTTATGCATTACATAATTTGGAAACTGAAAGAAAAATATTGAACCAATATGCGAATGATATTCATATTAAGAATGAGCCGCTTAATATGAGTATTTTTGAAATAACAGGCGAATTAGCAGCTTTACCGGATGGACAAGATTTGGTTTTTGGGATAGAACATGTTGAACAGATTACCAATGCAGACATAATCAAAATTAAAAAAGCGCTTGATGACTTTTCTCATGTGTTAGGGATGATGAAGAAAAGTTATAAAGATAATCCATGGGTAGGATGTAATTTGAAAAGTGTTACTCATGAATTTAGATTGAATGCAATAATTGAATTGGAAGAGTTATATAAAAGAATTAAAGAGATAAATGTAGGCTTGAATTCATTTAATAAAGCCATGAATGTGGATTGGTCAATCAACTTGGATGAACTAGATGATTATATTGGTCTTCTAGATTATCTAGGTAATATGCCTAGAGAAATACCGGAACAATGGTTTGAAGAGAAGACAGAGAAGATTATTAATGCAATTCAAAAAGCCAAAGATTATAAATACACACTTGAGGATTATTATCAGATTACGGATAATCTGCAACTGAAGTATGATGAGAAGTACTTTGATATAGATGGGCAGAAATTTTATGATAATCTAAATTGTCTTAAAACGAAAATAAAAGAAATGTTAAATGAAGATAGCTTTTCAGTCAGCTATGCTATGGATAATGTAGATAAATGTATTGGTGATGTTAGTAAATCTGAAAAGGCACTATCAGCTGTACTTACGGTTGCATTATCAGTTAGTGAACAATTTAATCTGAATCCGATTAAGAAGTATGATGAAATAGTGGAGTTGAAGGAACTTTTAGTTGCTTTGGAAAAGAAGCCTAATCCAACTGAAATGTGGTTTGATGAAAATCAATATAAAGTAGTTGAAGAACTTTTGGTTGAAGCAATTGAAAAGAAAAAGAATATTGAAGATATACAGAGCTTGATAGAGAGCAATTTTGAAAAAGACATAATAAATATTGAGTATAAGGAGATGTTAGTTCGATTTAGAACTCAATATACAAACTTCTTGAAAGTTTTCAAAAAGCCATATAAAACTGATAAATCGCTTATTAATGGGATGTTTAAAGGAACCGATAAAATAACAGATGAAATGATAATGAATGCTTTACAATCGGTTTCGGAACTACATGAGAATAAAATGTGGTTTGTTGAAAATGAAGAAATTCTTAAAAAAGCCTTCGGTAAAAAGTATCTTAAAGAAAATACAGATTGGGAATCAATCGCTGCAAACAGAGCAAACTTTAATGAATTGAAGACGATGTTAGGTAATAGCTATAAAAATGGCTCAATAGTTAAAATTCTTTGTGATAGCGAGTATATAGAGGAATTAGTAGATAAGACAAAATGTATTCATGAATATATTTCAAGTCAACAATGGAACGATGTATTATTTCTTTTAAAGTCGGAAATAGTTAAAAATACTGAAATACTTTCCATACCTAAGATTTTGAAGAAATTTGAAACCGTACTTTTCGAGTCAAGAGATATTATTGAAACGCTTAATGGATATAGTAGTGTCAAAGTGCAGTTTGAAATATTAATGAATGACCTTGAGAAAAAGGCGAAGCTAGAATTTGTTGAAGCGGATTTGGAAAGAAATTATCAAAATTTAAAAGAAGTTTTTAAAACATTATTTGCAGGTACTGATACTAATTGGAATCAAATTATTGAGTTGCTGGAATGGACTGAGAAATTCTTAAAATATAAAGCTGGATTTGAACTTTCGGATACATTAATCGAACAACTTAAGATAAGTACGGAATATAATCAATTATTGAAAGTTTTAAATAGAGACATTGAATCATTCAAAAAGAAGTGGAATTGGTTTAAGTCACTATTTGATGAATACCGGGGAATTGCGGATGTAAACACAGTAGAATTAAATAAAATTATTGAAAACTGCATAAGTGGAATTACGTTACTTGAAGAATGGGTTGATTATAAAACTAACAGGCAAACTTGTGAAGATATGGGGTTAAGTGAATATATTCAAAAAGCTGAAGAGGCTGGAATGTTGAAAACGCATCTTAGAATCGGATATTTAAGAAGATTCTACAAATTATGGCTTGATGCAAATATCGCGAAATATCCATCTGTATTAAATTTCAGGCAAAGAGTACATATGGAAAGAATAGATAATTTCATAGAGCTTGATAAGCTTTCATTTGAGGTTGCAAAAGCTAGAATCAGAACAAAATTGATTGATTCTTTACCAAACAGAAATTATACTGCTTCAGCTGGTGATGAAATTAGCATATTAAATAGAGAAATGAGCAAACGTCGGAGGATAATGCCGTTAAGAAAACTGTTTGCAGCTATTCCAAATTTATTGATGACATTAAAACCATGTATGATGATGTCTCCTCTGTCGGTAAGCCTATTCCTGCAAGCGGACACATATGATTTTGATATAGTAATCTTTGATGAGGCATCTCAAGTTAAGACAGAAGATGCAGTCGGTGCTATTATGCGTGGAAAATCAGTGATTATTTGTGGAGATGATAAGCAGTTGCCACCAACTAGCTTCTTTGGCACATCAAAGTCAGGGGATGATTTTGATACGGATTCTGATGAAGAGGAATATGATTCATATGAATCAATATTAGATGAAGCTTTAACGGTGCTGTCAAATAGAACATTAAAATGGCACTATAGAAGTAGACATGAACATTTAATCGCATTTTCAAACGCTAAGATTTATAATAACGAGTTAATCACTTTTCCTTCGTGTAAGGATGATGTACCTAATGAAGGGGTTGAATATGTTTATGTTGAAGATGGTGTATATGATAGAGGGGGAAGCAGAAGTAATTCTTTGGAAGCCCAAAGAGTCGCAAAACTTGTTATGGAGCACTTTACTACTCATCCTAATCGTTCCCTTGGTGTTGTCACATTTAGTACATCTCAACAGACTGCTGTAGAAGATGAATTGAGAATATTACGGAAGAAGAATAATTCATATGAACATTTTTTTAGTGAAGAAAATAATGATGCATTCTTTGTGAAAAATCTTGAGACCGTTCAGGGGGATGAAAGAGATACAATTATATTTAGTATTGGATATGCGAAAGATGGAACAGGGAAACCGATGGCTATGAACTTTGGGCCATTATCAAAAGTTGGAGGTGAAAGACGTCTTAATGTTGCCGTCACAAGGGCAAAATATAATGTGAAATTAGTTGGATCTATACATCCAACAGATATTGATTTAGACAGAACTTCATCTGAAGGCGTACAGTTGTTAAGATCATATATAGAGTTTGCAAAGCATGGCCCTAGAGCATTGGAAAAAGAGATTACTGTAAATTCAGAGAAGGAATTTGATTCTCCTTTTGAAAAGAGTGTCTATGATTATCTTGTGCGTAAAGGTCACAAAATTGATACGCAAGTTGGTTGTTCAGGATATAAAATTGATCTTGGTGTAAGACATCCTGAATATAGTGGGGTCTATATTTTAGGGATAGAATGTGATGGAGCAACCTATCATTCTACAAGAACAGCAAGAGAAAGAGATAGAATCCGTCAAACAGTTCTTGAAGATATGGGGTGGAAAATTCACAGAATTTGGTCAACTGATTATATAAAAGATCCAAAGCGAGAGAATGATGTACTTCTTGAGTTAATTGAAAAATTGATTGAGGATTTTGTTTTAGATGGCGATGAAATAGTCGCAAATGATAATATACAAGTTGCAACTGGTATACATGAAAAAATGCTTCAAGATGCAGAAGAAACAATAAATATTCTTCATCCGGATATTGATAAATATGGGGTCGTATTATATAAAGCAACAGATATGTGTGAGCTAGATGGGTATTATGCGGATATTGAAGATTTTTCAAGTGCGGTTAAAAAAGTTGTTGAAGTAGAAAGTCCGATACATTTTGAACTTCTTTGTCGTCGAATAGCACCTCTAACAGGTCGAGAAAAAGCAACAAAAGTAGTTCGAGATATTGTTGCTACTGCATTAAGTTATTGTGAGGATTCCTTAGAATATATAAATGAATTTGTATGGAGTAAAAGTGAAGAAGAGTTGTCGGTTAGAATACCTGAATCAGAATATGATATTCGTGATATTTCTCATATTGCTCCTGAAGAAATCGCTGAAGCAATGAAATTGATAATCAAGAATAGTTTTGGAATTACACAGGAAGGTTTGTTCACTGAGACTAGGAGAATATTTGGGTTTTCACGTGCTGGACAAAAGATTACAAGAGCGCTTGATGAAACATATGAAAATTTGATTGATAAACACATTATCAAAATGAAGGATGAAAGGCTTGTCATGGAATAATTTAATAAATATAAATAGTATAGTTACTGGAGGAGTTGGTAAAATATGATGGATTCAAATGAACTTAATGAAAGAATTGAAAAAATGGCAAGCAGTAAAACTTTTGACTATATTGAAGCGTTTGAAATATTGAAAGAGAATAAGAATGATATTGAATTGTTTAGGAATAAAATTTTTCCGGTGATTAAACTTTTTGTTCCTAAAATGGTATATAAGTATTGTTCTTTTGGTGATAATTTGGAACTTAATAACTTGAAGCTTAAGACCCTTTCGGATAATAAAGTATTTTTATCACATCATTCCAATATGAATGATCCTTTTGATAGTAAAGGATTATATTATGATAATCTTAAATTAGCAAAAGAAGTGGATAGGTTAAAAGATTGCAATGGTCTTATTATTGAAGATTTTGCAAAAGATATGGTTATGACTTGCTTTACAGCTAATGATTTTAATTGTTTACCTATGTGGGCTCATTATAGCAATAATCACAATGGTTATTGTGTTTCATATGATACTGACATCCCTGAAAATCATATGCTCTTTAGTACAATAGTTCCTATACAATATATTGGAAATAGGATAGACATGACAGAATATATGATAGATTATTTTACAAAGCTTGAAAAATTAGTCGATAAAAATATAGAAAAAGGAATTACTACCCATATAATTAGAGATTATGGAATGGTTTTCATTAGTCTGTTCTTCACTTGTTTAAAGCAAAATAAATGGTCATATGAAAATGAATATAGAGTAAGTGTAGGGAAAACACAGGGGAATGATTATCTGGAAGCTAAGCCGAAAGCAATTTATATAGGCATGAATTGTTCCAGTGAATATGAAGAAAAATTGATGGGAATAGCCGATTTTAATGATATTGAAATATTTAAGATGAAACCAAATAATCATACAACTTCATATGAATTGATACCAATGCCAATGGAATAATTTGAAAAAAATGGAAAATATAAGGGGGAGCTTAAATGGTAAAGAAAAAAAGACAGTATCATATATGGCAAAACAATATCTTGGATTTACAAGAAGACGGTGATAAATTAAGATTAACCATCAGTAAAGATGAAGCAATCATGACCAGTGAAACTTTTCTTTACTATATTTTGCATGAAAAGATTATGGGTAGATCATTTGATCCTGATGAAGAATATGAACAAAATGATGAAGGCATTGATGTCCTTATTAAGAAGAATCTTTTACCAATTATTTCAATAGAAACCGGTAGAACTCGAAATAAAAAAACGAGTAAGCTATTGGAAAAATTGCTAAAGGATGGCTTTTATTTAACGGATAAAAATAAGAATCATTTTGTTTTTCTGGATAATGTATTATCTGGTTCTCAGAATAAAGAATGCCGTCAAATATATGTTCTTGAAAAATATTATAAAAAGCTAAAGGAATATGTCTCTCTTGGTATTGAACCAACTAAATGTACGGTATCGAAAAATCTTACCAGAAACGCATTAATGACAACGGATGTTTATTTAGTCCCGATTAAAATGAAAAAACTAGGAATCTGCATTATTCCAGATTGTGAAGTGCCGGTTTATGAAACAGTCAATATGGTTAAGCCATATGAAAGAACACTGGATGAAACAAAAAAATACAAAGAATTAGAAGCGTATTTCGAAACCAAGAAGCAATATTATGCTCTCGCAAAGGAAGCTAGAACACTTGTAAGTTCAAGTGATTGCAGCTTGAAAAGTGAAACGAAAGATAATAGAAATAAAGACAAGTATAAGACGCTTAATCAATGGGAAGATGATGGCAGAAGAATTAAAGTCGATCAATTACTAGAGCCTTGTGCAAGATTTAAAATAGTTAATGATGAGGTAAGGTACACTCCGCTATATAGTATTGAACAGACGGATGAATTGAGTGAGGATGATGTACGAGAATTACCAATAAATGAATGGTCAACAGGTCTTCAGCTTGTAACAGAAGAGAGCCACGAATGTATTGAAAATGTTTTTGATGGAATGGGATTAGTAAGTAAACGATTAGGGAATGTATTTAAGTCACATCTTGGCGTTCCATATAATATAAATGGATATCAATTAAGACTGCCTTCAGTGAAAGGTTTTTTTCCATGTGTTGATTTCCATGGATATTATGAAAAACATGGGATTTCTGAAATCGTTGATATGTGGGGAGAAAAACATAAGATTAAAGAGATTGACCTTTTGATTACGGAATCAACGTTTAAAGCAAAATTGAATGTGGTTTTAAATAAAGACGGTACGGAAAAGAAAACTTGGTTGTTCAATTCAATTGATGATTATAAAGAAAGACTGATTGAATATGGTTATGATGCCATTGGAATTTCAAATTATGCAAAGCCGATTGAAGAGGAATACCGAAGAGCTACCTATCAATTATGGCTGGCATTAAATATCCATAAATTTGATATGCTTATGTTTGCAAATATTCAGGGGGAAATGTTGCATAAAGTGTTGTCACTTTATCGTAAAGAAGAAATTGATTGGGATGATGTCAAATATATTCAAAGTTTCTTGAGATTGATACGAAGTGAAAATCCTGATTCTAATTTAGGAAAAGACTGTGCGGATACAATAACGGCACTTTATCTTGATAAGAAAATGGCATTTGATCGCAAGGTTATCCGTATGATTAGGGATGTTATTGAACGTAAAGTCGATGATATGAGTTTGGGAAGAACCTATGTTAAAGGGAAGTATATGTATGTTACTCAGGATATTATTGCGCTCTTAAGATATGCAGCTGCGAAAAATCATGATACATGGGAATACTGTGGATTTTTAAAAGAAAAGGAATGCTATGTCGGTGAAGCTATTATAGGAAGAGCTGTATTGGCTAGAAATCCGATTGTATCATATTCTGAAATAACGACAGTAGATTTTATCAAATATGATGATGAAGATTCAGAATTTATTAATCATATAGATAATATAGTACAGCTACCATTAGGAACAGAACCAGACCGTCTCGGAGGATTAGACAAGGACGGGGATGAGGTTTTAGTAATGCCGGTAGATTATTTTCTGAATGAAAATGAAGTGAAATTTCTTCAAAATTATAATTTCATTGTTGATGATGAATCAAATAAACGTCATGGTAAGAATCTATTGTCTGAACTGAATAAGGAAATAAAGAATTCTGCTATTGAGAATATAGGAAAAGAAAAAGTGACACTCGAGGACTTTGTAATAAAAAGTTATGTACAGGTAAATGATGACGATAAGGCTGTTGCTCCAAGTAAGGAATGGTGCAAAGAGAATGTTATTGATTTTATTATGGTATCAGAAGACAAAACCGGACAAATAACGGATATTGATTCAACCATTGAAAATATTGGATTAGCTGAAGGTGATGTTACAAAGTATGCTTTGCCAATTGCTATAATGAAAGACCTTCAAGGAAAAATGATTGATGCAAGTAAAAGCGGTTTATTCGACCAAGTTATTATTCCAGAAGTTATAAGAAAAAAATTCGATAAGCGTCCTTTATTTATGAAGTATAAGGGTGCTAGTGAATTTAAGTTAGACTATAAGCATGAATCGGGGTTAGACTTTCTTGGAAAGCGTATGGAGCAATACAAAAGTTATGTAAAGCGAATACTTGTTGATGATGTTAATAGAAAAATTAAACAACAGTCCTTTAACAATATTTATAAATCAATGCTTAACCCAGATTTAGATGGAAGAATTGTTCGACAAGTTATGGACGATTTAAATGATTTATATTCTAGATTTATTAGTAAAAATCGTGATTTGGCAATATCAAGGTCAAAGATTAATAAATATTCTAGTGATGACCGGTATAAAGAGCAACGAGAACGAGTAGATCAAAAATATAAAGAATTGTACCGTGAAACGAAAGAAAAAGCAGAAGAGATTTGTAGTTGTCCATCCTTATTGGCAACAGCAGCAGTTAGGAAAACTTATATTGATACAAAATCAAACAATCAAAACGAGAACTATTCATTTTGCTGGGTAGTTGCTTCAGAAGGTATTTTACAAAACATTAAGCTAAATGAAGATAAAGAAAAAGTTTATATTGTTGATGCGACGGAACAAGATGAGAATAGCTTTGAGTGGTTAGGTGAATACTTTAAAGTGGTTAATGAATTTTCAGAATACGACATTGATTTTGAAGGTAAGAATATGGACATACCGGATGAGTATTATCGAAAAGAGGAAGAGCTGCCTGATTTAGAAAATCTAAAGTTTACATTGATGGGTGTGGACAAAGAGAATACAGAGATTGTTGCAGATAGTATTGACGGGAATAGCTTTTTCTTGTTTCAAAATGATAAAGGTTGGGTTTGTATGCTAGATGATATCAGCATTAAAGAAAAAGAAGTCGTGACTTCAGAGTATGATCTGAGAAGTTATATTGATAAAGAGATTACAATAAAAGAAATTCTAAGAGCTAAAAATGGACAATCTGTTATTCAGGTTCTTGCGGATATCAAAGGATAGTCAGCAGCGAAGCTGCTTTCGAGTGAGAAATCACAGGAAGGAGGCAGCTTTAATGAATGATAATGAGACTATTGTAATCTTGTCAGAGAGAATGGCAGGATGGCTTATGTATAACCGATTTCATAAAATTGGTGAAAAGCCGGACTTAAAGAACAGGAACAGAAATGTATTTATATTTAGACAGTCAGAAGAACTAAGGAAAGCGATGGAAAAGTACAATGAGTTAGGAGTATAGGGCTGAGGTGACAATATTTTGGAGACAAAGAATAAAAAAATCGTATTAGAAAAAATTCCGGTAAATCGAACTTATAAGAATGATAAGGTGATTGATACAGTTTTATCTCATACGGTACAACTTAAAAAAGTTAATGACATAATTGAGGAAGGGACGGAAGACTTAACATTTGCAGAAGCCGTAAAAAATTATCCGGCTTTTGAGAAAAGAAATTTTTCAGACCAACAGGTTCAATTCGCATTTGATGCAGCAAGGATAATAACAGGAGAGTTAAAAGAGAAAAAACCTATTTTAGTTCCGGTTCGATGTGGATTTGGTAAATCTACATTTATAAATGCTATTGTACTGACTATCCTTAATAACTTGAAATTAAAAGGTGAACCGATTGAAGAAGCAGGAATTATTATTGTAACAGAACGATTAGAAGATTTGAAACAAATGCAAGCTTTAATTCAAGAGCGTATGGGTTTATATGATCATCAAAAACGAACAGATGATAAAGGTCGATTTTATGACTTTGAAACACCATATATGTATATTTTGGAAAGTTGGAATCTGGATATTAACTGTGCTATGAGGGTGAAAAATTATGAAGAGTCATTAAATACTTGCCCGACTTGTCAATTTAAAAGCGATTGTAAAATTGGAAATCAAATTAAAATGCAATATAATAGTCCTATTTTAGGAATTACTACACCTAGATTTAACTATTATGCTGATAACGGAAATCTTAATGCTATTGGAAAGTGGAGAGGGATTAATAAGAAAACTGATGAAAAAACAACCTTAGCAAGAAAACTGATATTGATTGACGAAAAACCTCGATTGGCAAAAGTAGACGATGTTTCAAGAGAATTGGTTGATAGGTTAATTGATACTGTTTCTAGAATTGAAGAACATGAGTACGGATCATTTAGAGCTGATAAGAAAAAGATGAAAGCGGAATTGCGCAATGTTCGTAATAAAATTGACGATCTAATTACTAAATATGAAAAATACAAGAATGCTTATGTGAAATTGAATGAAGAAGTTTTTAGTAAGGAGTTTCTTGAACTATGGAATATTCATCTTAAGTTTGTACATAAGAAGCATATCGATGCAATTATTGATATGTTCAGCCATGGTGCAATATTTTGTAAAACAGGGAAATACGATCTTTTCAAAACCATTGGAATGAGTAATTTTATAGTAGATGAATATAAGACTATGATATTTGATGGTACAGCAGAGTTAACCCTAGAATATGATAAAAATGATTTTATTTTATGGGATGTAAATGATTACCGTGAATATAATAATGTTACTTTTCATAATGTTAAAGAAAACTATTCAAAACGAGTCATTGAAGAAAATATTGAAATGCTAAATCCAGTTGCAGAATGGATTGAAAAAAATCTTAAAGAAAAAACATTTGTTGTTACTTATATGTTTGCTAGCAACTATTTTAACGATTTGGTTGAAGAAAATGAATTTATCGTTAGACTAGAAGAAGATGGGATAGAATCAATTCCCTATTTTGGAAATACTAAGGGCAGAAATGATTTTAATGAGTGTTCCAAAATGGTTCAAATTGGCTGGAATAGATTAGATTCACATACCTATATATCTCATTTTATTGCATCAAACAGGGTTATACAAAAGGCTTTTAATGATAATTATGATAAGAAGTTTGATTCGATTCAGGCGTTGCTAATTAATAATAATGGATCTTTTACCTTTTCGGATGTTGAGTTTTATAAGTATATGCATCTTATTAATCAATTTGAGCAAGAGGTTTTCAGGACAAAGGTAAGAGAATTTTCAAGTGAAGAAGATGTGGATGTATATTTATTTAATCTTAATGAAACCATGGAGTTAATGATTAGGCAGAGATTTACAAATTGTAAAATAGTTGAAGAAGAGTGGAATGAGATTGAAATATATAAATTCTTGAACCGGAAAAATGCAGATAGTAAGATAATTAATGCCTTTTATGACTGGCTTAATAGATGGGATGGGAAAGCTATATCTGTAAAGGAGGTAAAGGAAATTAATAATATTTCTGATTCTTATTGGAAAAAAATAAGAAGTAAAAAAATGATAAAAGGTATTTTTGATATGCGCAATATACAGACGGTAAGAGATGGTAATAATTATTCATTAGTAAGTTTAGCTGAAAACGATTAATAAATAAGATATAATTATTAGGGGTATACAATTAGGGGTATACACTTTCCTATAAAATATATTATAGAGATTTGTACCCACCCAATTGTTCATAATAACATATAGTTAGAATTTGTGAATATAATATTCTCGGCATGCTTGCATGCTGAGAAACGCTTTTAAAGGTTTTGAACTTGTTCTTGTTCTATAATTAATTCTTTTAGTGTATAAATTGCTAAAGACGGGAACGTTTTATTTTTTGTATTATTGTATTATATGGATATTATTTTATTTAATTGTTTAACTGTTATCTACGCCGCCCGCGAAGCGGGGCGTCGAGTGAGCAAATTTATTCCAAAAAGAAAAATGTATGAATCTATCAATTTGATAGGTTCTTTTTTTATGCTCGAATGTAACTATTAACTTGTGACAAATATACGGAGGTCATTATTATGACAGTAAATTACGATGAATTTAATGAATTAGCAGGACAACTTGATTACCAAGAATCATTACTTGATTCACCTGAATGTACACTGGAATTACTTGTAGATTTATGCAAACAACAAAATGAGATTATTAAGCAAATGTTGAACCAAGTGGAGATGAATCAATACAATATCAACTATCTTGACCTTGCGAAAAAGTCTATAGCATTAACAAAACAAGAAAAAAATGAAATATGTATCAAAATTGAAACAAGTATTCTAGAGTACAAAATTGATGATGTAAAATTGCCAAAGCATTTGACTGATTGGAAAGATATGTTAGCTTGTGAATTAGCAGATGTGTTTGGCGAGGAAATCATAGCAAAACTATCAGTAAATGATGATAGTAGAAATCAAGAAATCATAGGATATATCAATTATGTCTGCGATAGAATGGGAATTTGCGGTAGAGAATTTGATGCAGTCCAAAAGTCGATGAAAGTTGTTAATTAATATGTACTATTTGAAAAGGTGGGATATAAAAAAGATGTTCCACCTTTTCGCAAAAGAATCTTACAACGCCATCGAAGATGGCATTGCGCGGAAAGAAAAAAATGTATAGGTGACGATGTCTAAACTAACGGTAGGGTCTAAAGTGAAACGTTAAACAGTTAATGCTCATTGGTAAAGGAGAAAATGAGATTATGAAAAACAATGGATGTTATTATGAAGAAATGGATTTATTTAGCATGAATTTGGAATATGGTCAACAATATAATGAAGAGTATGAAGAGTGGTTTTATAAGGCATATTCAGAATATTATTCACTTTCTGAAGTAGAAAAAATGTGGGTTAAGTCAAATATAAAAGATATCATAATAGATTGTGACTATTCTGTAGATGTGCTTCCTAAAACTATTAATGAATGGGTGATGAGATTACACAAATGGAATTCAATTATCTATGGGACTGGGTTATCTAAGAAGTTAATAATAACAAGTGTTTATGGAATTGATGAATTTATAGAATTATTCAATGAAGTTGTATCTGAATTACAATCGGGTATTTGATTAGTAATGCTATTGATTATGTGATGGCGAGCAGAGAAGGCTCGTCATTTAATAGTAGGAAGGATGAGGAGAAAGTGTTTAAAAGATTAATCTATGATATTTTGGGAATAATACTTATTTGCATAATGTCTATTTTGGCGGTTATAGGACTAAAAGTAATAATTGATGAGGGCGTTCTATTTGAGTTTTTTATTATTAGTGTGATTTGTGCCACTATTATGTCGATTTATGAAAGGGTAAAAGAGGGGATTTATGAATATAGAAAAAATAAAGCTAGCTGATTTGGTGTATGCAGATTATAACCCAAGAAAGGAACTGAAAGCCGGAGATGCTGAATATGAAAAAATAAAGAATAGCATCTTGGAGTTTGGTTATGTGGCTCCGGTTATAGTTAATCAATATGGATGTGATAATGGTAAATACAGAATTGTAGGTGGTCATCAACGTTCCACTGTATTAAGAGATTTAGGATATACGGAAATAGAATGTGTTGTTCTTGACGTTGATGAGAATCAGGAGAAAGCACTTAACATTGCACTGAATAAGATTACTGGTGAATGGGATGATGAAAAGTTGAGTAAGCTTTTGGATGAATTACGTCTGGAGGAATACAATATTGAGTTAACCGGTTTTAATTGGGATGAAGCAGAAGCTTTATTTGATGAGTATACATCGGAAGAGTTTGTTGAAGGTGATAATCCTGATGATGATTTTGATATTGAATTACCAGAGGAACCGATTAGTCAACTTGGGGATTTATGGATTCTTGGTAAACATAAGCTGTTATGTGGTGATAGCACGAAGGAAGATGATGTCATGAAACTTATGGGGGATGACAGAGCAGATATGGTGTTTACAGACCCCCCTTGGAATGTGAACTACGGTGCGGTTGATGAAGATAATGCTATGGGATATAAGCCAAGAACGATACTTAATGATTTCATGGGAGCAGAAGACTTTAAGCAGTTTATGTACGATGCATTCAATTGTATGAATGTGGCATCTAAGGATGGAGCTATGACTTATGTTGTGATGTCGGCTCAAGAATGGGGGAATATGATGCTGACTCTGGCTCAAAATAATTATCACTGGTCATCGACAGTGATATGGGCAAAAGATAGGCATGTTATGAGCAGAAAAGATTATCATACACGATATGAGCCTATTTGGTATGGTTGGAAACAAGGAGATACGAGATTACATCCTTTGAAAGATAGGAAGCAAAATGATGTATGGGATATCCCAAGACCTAGAAAGTCAGAGTTACATCCAACTTGCAAACCTGTTGATTTGGTTATCAGGGCAATTAAGAACTCATCAAGTATAAATGATGTTGTTTTAGATTTATTTGGTGGTTCCGGCACAACACTTATTGCTGCTGAAGAAACTGGAAGGATATGTAGGATGAATGAACTTGATCCGAAGTATGTTGATGTTATTGTAAAGAGATATATTGATAAGGTTGGAAGTGATGCTGATGTTAAATTGATAAGGGGGCAAAATGAAATTAAATATAATAAGCAGAAAATGCAAAAAATGTAAACTATACGAATTGAAATATTGCAATGGAAGATTGTTTGTTAGCAATGACCCTTGCAGAAAACTAAATGCCCCGAAGGGCAAATAATTATATCTTCTTTTGGGAAACTAAATTTCCGTTTGCATCATATAAACAGGCAGTATCACCATCGTTATTCCAGATGAACCAATCTTTATTTTGATATAAATGGTACTGGGGTAATTTACCTTCACTTGGGTTGGAGATATAATTATTGGTGCCAGTACCAGTCATTACAAAAACTAATTCATTAGGTTTTAAGATTAAGTTAGTCGTATTAGATGTATTACTTGGGAAAACATAAATGTGAATATGTTTTTGACCAGGACGATAGTCGGTTAATTTCCAAGATGAAATATCAATTGATGAATCACCGTTGTTTTTAATAAGAATATATTCATCATTTAATTTTTCTTTAGTGTCCTTCCCATCGGGGTCATTATGGATGCTAATAATTTCAATGTTCATTTGATCTCCTTCCTCATCTTAATAATAGTTTATAGATTAATTATAGTATTTAATGTGTTTTGTTGCAATTATAGATTGACTTATACAGCATTTAGAGTGACTAATGTAGTACCAAATATTAAGGAGGATTACATTATGGAACGAAAAGAAATGGTTAAGAAGTTAAGTGAACATTTGGGGGTGAAAGCCAAATATCTAGGTGCACCAAGCTTTAATTATCAGATTGAAATTGATGGTCAAGTTATCACAATTGACAGAGATTCGACAATTACACTGCAAGATGGAAAAGAAGTAATATTTGAAGACTTAGTTGGGGAGCAAATTGAAGACCAGATTAAATATGAAGTTTCTGTGCCGATGGAAAACCAAAGATATCAAAGCTTAAAAAATTTATGTTTTTTCATTTACAGTAAGCAAAGTATGATAAAAAAGGTGTTTGAAGTCCAGCAGGATATAATTCCTAATAGACTTATTGAAGAGATTATGATGATTGAAGATGAGAATCTTGAAGAGTTAACCGAGAAAATCAACGAAATATCAAATGGGTTAAGGGTTGAGCAGATACGTGAAGAGTTAATGCTAATATTTGACTTTTTTGGCAGAGCGTTCAATAAGGAAAGACTCATGGCTTATAGTGAGTTTGTATTGGCGATAAATCAGTTGGCATTAGAATCTAAAAGAGCGTCTAGCAAGATTACGGCTACAGATAATGAAAAATATACATTCAGGGTGTTTTTAATCCGGTTAGGGTTGAAGGGGAATAGATATAAGGAAACAAGAAAAATTTTGTTGGAAAATTTAGAAGGTAATTCGGCATTTAGGTAAACTAATTATGGCAAATAAAAGAAAGAACAGGAGACGAAAATGAAAATAGGAAAAATTTGTTGGAAAAAAATGGAGTTAGGTGATAAGGTTTCTATTAACAGCTTGTTTAATAATGATAGAGCTTCCGGTTTGAAAAGTGAATTCAAGCGTGTAATTATTGATTGCTTTAAGAAAGGTATTTTAGGAATTGAAAAATATGAATTAACAGATTATCTTTCAGAAGATGAATATTATGAATTAATGGAATATCATAGTAGAGATAACTTTATATTAAGAGACTGGATAAAAGATTATACAAATGAGCCAGAAAGCAAGTTAGTACCGTTTGTTGAAATTCTTAAACGTGCTTATCCGGAGTACATAATTGACAGGTCTACTGAAGCTAAAAATGGATTGTTCTTTCAAAATTATCCGGAGTTGTCTGTTGGCTATAGTTTTAAGAATAGTAATGCAAGAGCTAGAATTTATTTACATGATACAGAAAGCATATATTCTTCCATAAATGATAATTTAGAAAATCTGATTGAATGTTTGAAAATTACAAAAGATTCACTATGCATTGTTGGATGTGAGCCGGTAGGAGAGTTGAAAAGAATATTTTGTTATCGTCTTAGTAAAAAGCAAGAATTTAATGAGGCAGTTGAAGACTTGGTAAAGTCTGTGATGGCAGATATGTATAAATATGAGGTTTAGAATATGAAGAGTCAGAAATGGCTCTTTTTTTAATGGGGGTGATTATATGGGAAGACGAGGAGTTCCGAATAAAACGAACAAATGGGAAACGCATATACAACCACGTCTTTCAGAAATAAGTCAGTGGTTAGTAGATGGGGAACAGGTTTTAGATATATGTAAGAAGTTAGAAATACACCATGACACGTGGTATCGTTATCTAAAAGAAAATGAGGTTTTTTCCGAATTGGTGGATATGTCCCGAACCGCTGTAAATAATAAGGTTGAGCGGTCGTTATTGCGTCTTTGTATGGGTTTTGAGTACGAAGAGATAAAGACTATCGTGGAAGAGGATAAGAGCGGTAAAAAACGCACACGTGTTGAGAAAACAAAGAAATATCAACCACCGTCATCCAATGCATTATCATTTTGGTTACGTAATCGTGCACCAGATCAATGGAATGATAAGCGTGAGTTGATATTAGATACCAAGGATAATGAAGAAGCTAGGAAAAAGTTGTTTCTTGAAATGATAGAAGCGGAGATTATTGAAGTAGAGTGTGAAGAAGATCAAGCTCAGTTGGTTGATTCTGAGGAGCGTTATGAATCAGAATAATATTATGTCGCCAGTAATTTGATAGATAAACCGGAAATTTACAGCGACAAATCCCATAAATACGTTATGAATAAGTGAAAACTGGACACATAATGACTGCTATCGGTGCAGCTATTCATGCGAGTATAACTTGCTATTAAGTACCTTCAACGGTAACATATGACTACTAAATCGTTGGAGGTGCTTTTATTATGGAACTAGATTATATTGAATTATTTAAAATGTATCTGTATGAACAGGAACGCAGTCAAAATACTATCGATTGCTACAGCAGGGATATTAGGCAGCTTAGGGGGTATACTTCTAATTATGGCGATGTGGGGTTGCAGGACTTGGCACAAATAAATTTGACACATTTTTCAAAAGTTTTGAAGTCGAGTGGTCAATCTTATAAGACCATTAATCGAAAGATTACATCTATAAATTCATTTTACAAGTTCATGTATGATAAGGGATATGTAGAACATTTACTTTCAGTGAAGCCATTGAAAATTCGTATTGGTAATGAATTTAAAGGGTTATCCAATCAGGAATTATGGAAGATTAGAACAGTGATTCATAAATCAAATAACAAAATGCATATATGCCTATTCGAATTACTTTACAATACCGGCATTAGAATATCAGAGTTAGTAAATTTGAATCTTGATTCGATAGCTATATCAGCAAGAAAAGGAAATATCATTGTTTTAGGTAAGGGAGAAGTTGTGCGAGAGATTCCATTGAACAAAGAGGCTCGCAAGGCAGTAGCGGACTATTTGGAAATAAGACATAAAGTTGAAGGAAATTTGCTAATCGGTCAAAGGGGAAATCTTAAACAAAGTGGCGTTAATCGTATTTTGAAGAAATATGGCAATCAGATGGGTATTGAAATATCGGCTCATAAACTAAGACATACATTTGGATTTCAATTAGCGCAAAAGAATACTTCTCCATATGTTATTCAGAATCTTTTGGGTCATGCGAATGTAAGTACATCAAGCATATATTGTCAATCAACATCAAGTGAAAAAATTAAAGCAATAGAATTAATTGATTAGAGGGGATAAAAATAAAAGATAAAGAGAATTTAATGTTTGCGTACCTGAAAAAATACTTCTCGCCAACAAAGATTAAACAGTTGGTTGAGGAGTTTTCTTTTGCAGAATTACGTAAGTTATTGGGGGAAATGGATATTGAATTTTTTGCTCGGTGCTATTGTCCTAAATACTTTGATAGGGAGTTTGGGCAGTTCCATCGTGAATTATTCGATGAATTAAAGAAAATGCTAGACACTAAAGGGTCGATTGAATGTTTTGGATTGCCAAGGGAACATGGTAAGAGCACAATCAACTCTTTTTTATTGCCATTATATGTAATCTTGTATAACAAGTCACAATTTACATTAATTATTTCAGCAACAGAATCAATAGCAGTACCATTTTTGGATATGATTAAGTCGGAGCTTGAAGAAAATGAAATGTTGATTGAGGACTTTGGAATACAAAAAGGTAACCGGTGGAACAATAATGAAATATGGTTAAAAACGTCAAGTGGTGTTGATAGTTGTATTATGATTCGTGGTATTGATGGCTCATTGAGGGGTGTTCATTATAAACAACATAGACCAACATTGGTATTAATTGATGATTTGCTTAAGGATGATACCGTTAGAAGTGAAACCAAACGTGAACAGATTAAGTCAACATTCAGAGATGTTGTTCTGCCAATTGGGACAAGAGATACGAATATTCTTGTAGTTGGAACGGTAATGCATGAAGAAGATATTATGAGTGACTTGCTGAAAGGTAAAATTGCAGGAGTTCGTAGTATTAGAAAATCAGCTATCATCGGATGGTCACCGAGAGATGATTTATGGGGTGAATGGGAAAAACTATATAATGATTTAAATGATGAAGACCGGTTGGAAACTGCTAGGTCTTTTTTTGATGCCCGAAAACAGGAAATGTTGGAAGGAACTTCTATATTATGGAAGGAATATCTTGATTATTATTATTTGATGACGAAGAAGCAGGCTATGGGAGATAGGTCATTTTATAAAGAAATGCAAAATGATCCAAGGTCTTCAGATGAATATATTTTTCAAGAAATAAGTTATTGGGATAAATTACTATCATTTTCTGAATTGGAAATTATTATGGCGATTGACCCTGCTATAAAGGCATCAAAACGAAGTGATTATTCTGCTATAACAATTTTAGGTCAACATAGAAAAACAAAGCAGATTTATGTGATTGATGGTTCGATACATAAAGTGCTGCCAGATGGATTGTTTCAGATTGCCATTGATAAATTGAGGAATTATCCGGTTGATAGAATTTTATTTGAAACGGTACAGGCTCAGGACTATATCAAAACAAAATTTGAAGAGGAACTATGGAACAATAAAATCTATGTACCAATAGAAGCAGTCATTCCAAAAGGGAATAAACATGAACGTATTATAAGCCTAGAGCCGGATATTAAGAAATCTCATATTCTTTTCAATGCAGATAATGTAGCGTATAATAGACAAGTAAAAGATTATAATAAAAATGCCAAGAATGATGATGCACCGGATAGTTTATATATGGCAGTACAAGGTGTTCAAGGAACGAAGAGGCTGAAGTTTTATAATAGAGAAAAAGTATTTGTGTAGAGAAGGATTTGATATGGATGATTTATTAAAGGAATTATATGTTCGTTATGGGAATTTCTTGTATACCGGTAAACCGATTAGATCAATTCAAACAGCATTACGGATTTATAAAGAGGGAGCTAAAGATATAAGGGAACTTGAAGAGAAGATAAAAAAATACGAAATTAAAGATTTCAAACAAAAAATGAATGGAGAATATAGCGAACTGGTTGAAGAGATGAAGTTCACACAACCATGTTCCTTTTCGATGCAAATGATCTATATTTGGCTAGTCCTGGATTCAATGGATGAAGAGTTTTTTAATGTAATAAATATTGAGAAATTGCGATTATATCAGATAGTACAGTCCATTACATTTTATTTATTATTTCTACAAACTGATGCTTTTTCAGATATAAGATTATCTCAAAATGCTCGAAAATTTATTTTTGGTCGAGAAGATTTCTATATAGGTCTTACAGAAGCAAAAAAAGTATGTTGGAGCATATCTGAGGAAGATTTTTATAAATTTCAAAATTTATTTGCTTTTGATATTAATAAAAATGATGTTGAAGAACTTAATGAAGTTCAGCTATTTTTAGAAGGTGAAAGTGTATTTTTGCTATGGATAAATGATTTCTTAGAATATATATTACTTGATATTGAAAAGAAGTATCTAAATTGGTCAAAATCTGAAAAGTATTCAAATGATAAAGGATTCGGATTTGAGAGAATGGTTTATGGATTTACATCACAATTTTTTGAAAACATAAAGTGTAATGTATTTTATCATGAGAAGAATAAAAAATCAGAACTTGATATTATTATTGAAGATGGAAAATATTTAATTATTGTTGAATGTAAATCAGGAACAATAGATTTAGGAAATGCTTCTTCAAATAAGGAGATTAAGATAAAGGTTAATAATAAGCTTAAGAAAGCTTATAAAACACTTGATAGAATAGCCAATTATATTGATAAAAATGACATAATTGAATTTGTAGATAAAAATAATATGATTTTATTCAAAGCGCAAAAAAAAGACTATGAAATTATTTATCTACATTTGTCAATGTATTCGATGGATTCGATAGCTTCAAGTATTCATATTTTGAATGATAAATATTTTGTATCTACGGAGATACCTAAATTAACTTTATCATTTGAACACTTTTTAGCTATATGTATAGATTGTTTTGAAAAGAAAACGTCGATTGGTAAGTACTTAGTGAATAGAAGAGATTTATTAGTAAAATACCCAGAAATGAAATTTGACAATAATGAGCTTGATTTATACTATCAATTAACAAATAGATCAATGCTTCAAGATTTTATAAAAGATCAATTGTTTGATAATTTCAATAATGATATAAGATTTACCTCAACATTTAAAGATTCTCAGGGGAAAGATACGCGACCTGCAAGTACTCTTCTTAGGCAGATGGAAAATAGGCTGTTTTCTATGATTATTGACCTGGGAAAACGTTCATTTGGTTTAAATAAAAGGTATATTAATTATATGAATCAATATTTAAGAAAAGAGAAGAACAATTATTAAAAAACAATAAAACACTTGTAATAAAGGTGAGTATATAGTAGTATCTGTTTATAGCTAGTCATCCTTTCACGTGCGTCTAAGCACATATATGACTAGACTATAACCCTTATTAATTATTTATACTCCCCTCATCAAAGGAAGCTCTCGGAGCTTCTTTTACTTTGCAGTTTTTTATTGAATGGGGGATGAGAAGTATTGGAAATAAATAAAGAATTAATAGTAGAATTAGTCGGTGAGCTTCGATCTAAACGGTCGGGGCTCTTTTTATATCAGCAATATTATGAAGGAAAGCATGATATTGTTCGAAGTTACGCCATGCAGGAAGCTAGAAGTAACATTAAGGTGGTCTGCAACTTTCCAAAGAAATTTATTGAAGAGGAAATATCCTATACATTAGCCAATCCGGTGAATTACATTTCTTCTAATGATGATGTAACCGTTCTGGATAACATCGACTTAGCTTTCTCCACTTGGGAAAAAGTACATAACATTGAGTTGTTGAAACAAGCTTTGATATTTGGAGAAGCTTATGAACTGAATTATATTAATCAAGAGGGCGAGTTTCGTGCAGCAGTCTATTCGCCAAGGGATATGTTGATTGTTGAGAATGAAACGGTGGATAAGTCGGTAATAATTGCTATCCATCTGTTTACAAAAAACAGTCTGGATGATACCGAGTTTTTGGATGTGTATATTGGAAAACGGATTTATCATTATGAAGTGGATTTAGGGTATGAATATGGACTAAAAGAATTAGGAGAAGATAGTCATATATTTAATGGTGTACCGGTATCAGTGTGTAAAGCGAACTTGGAATCCATGAGTATGATTGATGATATTAAAACACTCAATGACAGTTACAATAATGTCTTAAGTGACTTGGTGAATGAAGTATCCGATTTTAGAAATGCATTTTTAACCATTGTCGGTGCTGAGTTAGAAAAAGATGATGTGGGTCGACTAAAGGAAGAGGGCATTATTCAAATCCCAAAAGATGCAAAAGTGGATTTCTTGATTAAAAATATCAATGATTCTTTCGTTCAGGGATTATTGACGACCCTTGAGAAGAAGATATATCAAATGGCGAGTCATATTGATACGAATGAGAAGATTCAAGCCAATACATCAAGTTTGGCATTACGAAGCCGCTTGATATCATTAGAAAATAAATGTTCCTTATTACAGGCGATGCTTGAAATGACCATTAGAGAGCGATTGAAACGGTTCTTTGCATTTTTAAAAGTACAAAGTGGTGTTGACTATGATTATCGAAGGATTAAATTGAAGTTTACCAGTAACGTCCCAACAGACTTAGCGGTGACAGCTCAGGTTATTACCCAGTTGCAGAACACGATATCTCAAGAAACAGCATTATCTTTATTACCATTTGTTGAAAATCCAAAACTGGAATTGGAACGATATCTGAAAGAGCAGGAACGATATGGTGAATCCTTATTAAGTGAGGCACAAAATGAGTCTGCGTAGGGACGTTCAGGATTTAAGAGAAGAGATGGAAAAATATGGTGGTAAGGGTATGGACGTTGTATATAAAGCCTACAAAAAAAGTCTTGAATTGATACAGATGCAAATCGCTAGAATATATATGGATTATTCGAAAGATGGGGAACTGCTTCTTAGCAGACGACAACGATTTACTATTCTGAAACGTTTGGAAGAACAGATTAAGGAACAAGCTGATATTCTTGGTAAACTTGATGAACAAACGACAACTGAATTATTGAAAGAAATCTATGAAGAAAGTTTTTATAAAGCCGCTTATATGATAGATAAAGGTTTAGAGATGAGCATTAATGTTGCTATCATTCGACCGGAGTTTATTCAAGCGGCTGTTTTTATGCCCATTGAAGGTGAGAAGTTTTCAGACCGAATATGGACAAATAAAGAGAAGTTGGTTAAGAAATTAAGAAGTGAAATCGAAAGGGGTATGATACAAGGGGATTCTATAGATAAAATGGCAAGACGAATAAGACGTACATTTGGTTCCAGTGCATATGAATCAAAGCGATTGATGCGAACTGAGATGGCTAGATGTATGACCATGGCACAAGATAAGGTTTATAAGGAAAGCGGTGTTGTAAAACAAATTTTATTTGATGCAACCCTTGACCAGAAAACTTCGGATATATGTCAGGAGCGTGATGGGCATCTGTATGATATCGAATCGGATTATCCAAAACCACCATTACATCCTAATTGTAGAAGTTGTATTGTGCCAGTGGTTGATGGATGGTCACCAACAAAGAAACGTGAAAATATGAAAAATAGTAATGATGAGAAACCACTGATTGACTATTCAAGTTATGAGACTTGGAAAGCATCAAAAAATATTGATTAATCTTGAGGGATGAGAATTATAACCGATGGGGATAAGCACATCACTCAAACTGGGAGGATAAATAATGGAAGAAAATGTAAATGAAGTAACAGAGGTTGAAGAAGTAACGGGTGACAATCAGGATCAAAATAATCAAGCCAGCATTAATGTAGAAGAATTAATTGATAATCCTGAATTCAAAAAGTTTATGGAGTCTTATGCGGACAAACGTGTAACGGATGCAGTGAAGACAACAACTAAAAAATTGAAAGCGACCTATGAAAAAGAAAAGAAGGAAGCACAAATGTCCCAAGAAGAGATTCTTCAACAAAAAGAGAAAGAGCTATATGAACGTGAATTGAAGCTTGAAAAGATTGCTTATTTCAAAGAGAAAGACTATGCCCTAGATTTATTAGATTATGTCGATGGAGAAACCATTGAAGATATTCAAGAAAAGGCAGATGGGTTACAGTCGGTTTTAGAACAGGTGATTGAAAAGGCAGTGAATGAACGATTAAAAGATGGGTACGTTCCACCAAAGTCGACAAGCAAAGGAACTAAAGAAGAGAGTATTGGGTTGAAATTGGCGAAGCAAGTATCTGGACGTCAAAAGTCAACAGAAGAACAACAACAAGTATATTTTAAATAGGGGGATGAATTATGAGATTCGTAGAAACAGATTACAGTAACAAAAAAGAGATATTAAAGTTTATAGACCACTATGTAGCCATTGGGGTTATGGTGGATGATACCGACATCACAGCTGATGAGGATGGAAAGAAGATTGTAGCAGCAGGAACCATTGTTGGGGGAGCATCTCAATCAGCATTAGCAAATAGTACAGAACCGGTAGCAAAGAAAAATACACAAGGAACCGATGCAACCGAAGCAGAAGGTATTTTATTAGAAGATGTAGACGTTACCTATGGTAATGCGTCAGGAGCCATGATTATTCATGGATTTATTGATGTGAACAAATTACCGGAAGCACCGGCAGCCGATGCCGTCACAGCACTTAGACAGATTACATTTATAGGGTAAAAGATAGGGGGATTTTATGAGTACAATATATGATTTAGTGAATGCAAAAGAGATTAGTGTATATTACAACAATAACCCAAGTAATGATATTCCATACTTGGGAGCCACATTATTTCCATCAAAGAAACAATTAGGATTAGACCTTTCATGGATTAAAGGTTCAAATGGATTACCTGTGGCATTACAGCCAAGTGCCTTTGATACGAAAGCGACCATTCGTGACCGTATTGGTTTCTCGAAGGTGGAAACAGAAATGCCATTCTTTAGAGAAGCTATGCGTATTGGTGAAAAGGAACGACAAGAGATTAATAAGGTAGCAGGCTCAGCGAATGCGGATTACTTGATGCCATTGATTGAAAAGATTTATGATGATGCCAACAACCTAGTAAGGGGGGCAGAAGTCAATAATGAACGTATGCGTATGCAATTATTGTCTACCGGTAAGATTTCAATTGTTGCTAATCATGTAGCTTACGATTATGACTTTAAATTTAGTGCCGATAATCAAGAAACGCTATTAACAACAGCTCGTTGGTCAGATACAGCTAATTCAACACCGGTTCAAGATATCATGAGATGGCAACAAGTGGTGGAAGATACCGTGGGTGAAAAACCAAGCAGAGCGGTATGTTCACTCAAAACTTGGGGATATTTGATGGCAAATGAAAGTATTCGATTAGATATGAATCCAATTGGTGGCACTAATATTATTATGACCGATGCCATGTTAAAGCAATACTTTCAAGCTAAGCTTGGATTGGCTGTAGCTGTATACAATAAGAAATACGCATTACAAGATGGTACGACCCATCAATTCTTTCCAGATGATGTGTTTACGCTATTGCCAGAAGGAAATCTTGGTAATACGTATTATGGTACAACACCAGAAGAAAGTGATTTGATGAGCGGTGGAACAGATGCAGTGGTTGAAATTGTAAATACCGGTGTGGCAGTAACAACACTTAAAATACCACATCCGGTCAATGTTGAAACCATTGTCAGTGAAATTGCATTACCTAGTTTTGAACGTATTAATTCAGTGTTTATTGCGACCGTCCACACAGCATAGTAATAAGTGAGCGAACAAAAGGATAAGGAAACGAGTCAATGAAGTTAGGGCTGTACCAGATGGTGCAGTCCTTTTTAAATGGGGGAATAAAAGTGGCAGAAGAAAAGAAAACTACAAAACAAACCTATGTATGGGTTGAAGTATTAAAAAATATCAAGTATGGCAAAGAAATCTATCAAAAAGGACAAAAGATACAATTAGCACCGATTCATGCCAATATGTTAGCTAAAGATGGCTACGTCAAGAAATCAGGTGATTAATGATGTTGGAGTTATTAAAAGTATTATTGTCGATAACAGATGATAGCAAAGATGGAATTTTAAATCATTACCTTCAAAAATCTAGACGAACGATACAAGGTTATCTTGGGGTAACGGAGATTGATCCAATCTATGATGATACTGTGGTGGATTATGCGGTTGTGTTATATCAAAACAGAAATACAGAAGGATTGAAGGCACAATCTCAAGGTAGTCGAAGTCAGACTTATGTTGAATCCATTCCTGAAATTATTAAACTAGCATTACCAAAGCCTAAAGTGAAAGTAGGCACGTGATGTGGAATGATGAGACGGTCAACGTCATGGTTGAAGGGGAAGGTAGTGTTGATGAGCATGGCATATATATCAACAGTGAAGAATCTGTTATTCGAACTATTTTGGCATATATTCAACCGTATTCTAAAGAACAGGCATACAAAGATTATGGATTTCAGGAAAGTGTTAGTTATCGATTGTTTATAGATGGTGCTAAACAAGTGGAAGTTGGGGACTACTTGGAATTTTATGATGGCAAATACCAAGTCGTTAAGATGATTCAGTGGGATGATTATATGGAAGTGCTGGTGACGGCTTATGAATGATCCATTTGAAAAGGCGATTGATGAGAATCATAAAAAAGCAAAGCAAGCAATATTGGAATGTTTGTTAATGATTGAAGCTGATGCAAAGCTTCTATGTCCAGTGGATACTGGAACATTAAAACGAAGTTTAACCCATGATATCGAAGTGGAAGAAGAAACGATTGTTGGAGCAGTAGGCAGTAACATGTCTTATGCATATTGGGCAGAAAAGCATCAACCATATTTAGAACCTGCAGTGGATATGAATATGGAAGTGGTCAAACGAAAAATCAAAGAGGTGATGGGTGATTAAGGTTATAAGAAAATATTTATTACAAGATACATCCTTGGTTGAATTATTAGGCGGTGAACATATTTATCTGGTGGAGAAACCACAAAGTAAAAAGACAGATATTTATATCATCTACAATTACAAGCCATTAAAAACCGGTGTTGTATCTGAATATCAAGTGAGTTTCAACATCGTTGGTAAGGAGTTAGGTCAAATACTTCAAGTCCATAAACGTTTGTTGGAGTTGTTAGATGAAATTAGAGAACCGATTGAAATCAAAGATGAAGAGCGTACCATCAAGTCAAATCGTTTGATTAATGGTGGGGGAATTATTAAGAATGAAGATACTGGAACCTATGAAATGGTTCTGTATTTTTTAAGCAAAATATGAGGGGGAATATAAATGCATTATCAAGAGAGCGATCCGATTATATTAGGGTCAGGAGAATTATATATTGGGTTAGTAGCAGATATTACAGATTTAGAAAGTTTGGAAACAACAGAAGAAGATGCGTTAACAAATATTGGTGCTATAGAAAGTGGAGCAAGCATTACTATTGGCAGTGAAAAGGTTGAGGTGAAGTCAACCAATCGAGGGTTGGTTAAGAAGATTACAACCGATAAGAATATAAAGTTTTCAACGGGCATTATGACTTGGATACTTGAGAATATTTCAAAGTTCTTGTTGGGGTCAACCTATACGGTAGATGGAACCAGTGGAGCTAAGAAATTAGTGTTGAATCTGGAAGATGATTCACCAATTGTGTATTTACGCTTTGTTCACACCAAGAAGACCGGTGGAACATTAACCGTGAATATTTATAAGGCGCAGTTCGATGGGGAACTTGGCATTGAGTTTGGGGAAAATCCAACAACTGTAAATTATGAGTTTGTAGGTCTTGCCAATGCCAATAAGAATTATATTGAGATTATAGAAACGGATGAATAAGAAATGGGGGAAGTAAATGGCACAGATTATTGATTTAAATTTATTTGATGGGGAACCGTTAGTGATTAAAGGATTGGATGGTAAAGAGTACACCATTCCATATACGATACCGACCGGTTTTACCATTAAGCTTATGAAGCATTATGATGATATTGGAAAGCTAAAATCCAATGAAAAGGCAGTTTACATGATGAAGGAAATTGTTTTAGATATTTTGAACTTGGATAATAGTCAAGATATTGATATGGACTATCTAAATCAGTATTTTGATGACCTTCGTATTTTGAAGTTGATTATTGAAGAAACCATCAAACATATAAAAACAATATCGAATCAAAAAAACTTAAACTCCCCAGAACCGGCATAAAGGCAACTGGGGAAGTTAAAGAAATAGAGATGATGGCAAACATTGCCTTTTTGATAAAGGAAAGCCACATGGGGTATGACGACGTATTAATGTTGCCCTATGTGGTTTTTTTGTCGTTATTAAGTAAGCGCTTAATAAAAAACCGTATATAGAAAACGAGAGTATTTTGCTACAATTGAATG
>ASRO01000003.1_pt1 | contig 123501 bp, 124 predicted proteins | sample 693278 | NCBI WGS metagenome assembly ASRO01 (sample SAMN02169244, study PRJNA158439) | bioreactor metagenome | isolation source: day 119 sample from continuous culture bioreactor inoculated with sediment... | place: Germany: Bremen | reverse complement strand
CTAATATTTAATACTACTTACTTCTTACTACTTACTTCTTACTTAACAAAAGGGGTTTATCTGCTTTGAAAAGTAATATGACTGCTTTAACTAACAACTATAAACAAATAGAAAAAGCCATTAAATATATTGATGAAAATTTCAAAGAACATCCCAGTGTGGAAGAGGTGGCTAAGAATGTAGGGATGAGTAAGTTTCATTTTATTCGTGTTTTTAAAGAGTATGTTGGCGTAACTCCTCAACAGTTTTTACACAGTGTAACGCTTAATTATGCCAAAGAACATATCAAAGAATCCAAGTCCATACTTGAAAGCAGTTTGGATATAGGTTTATCCAGTTCGAGCAGGTTGCATGAACTTTTTGTTAATCTTATTGGGGTGACACCCAAAGAGTGGAAAGAAAAAGGCAAAGATGTTCAAATCACTTATGGATTTGGGCAAACCCCTTTTGGCGAAGCTTTGATTGGATTTACACAAAAAGGGGTTTGTTATTTGGGATTTATTGATGAAAACAAAACAGATATTTTTAATCGATTCAATGAATTGTGGGAAAATGCTAATTTGATTCATGATGAAGTTGCTGCCGGTCAATATCTTGAAAATATTTTTATAAAAAATAAAAAATACGCCTTGTTTGTCAAAGGAACGAATCTTCAAATCAATGTTTGGAAAGCCTTACTGAACCTTCCCAATGGAGTGGTTGCCACGTATTCTGATATTGCCAATTATTTGGACAAACCCAAAGCCGTACGTGCGGTTGCCAGTGCTATTGGAAAAAATCCCATTGGATATTTGATTCCTTGCCACAGAGTTATTGCAAAAAGTGGAGCCATGAGTGGTTACCGTTGGGGCATTGAGCGAAAAAAAATACTGATTGCCTATGAATCCATCAACAAAGAGAACCATTAAAAATATACAATTTGCATATATTACATTTTTTTTGGTTTTCCAAAATAGAATCCTTGAGAGTAATCCACACCAATTTCATTTAAAATATTAAAAATAGATTCATTTTCTACATACTCTGCAATGGTTTCAATATTTTGTTTTTGTGCAAAAAGTACAATGGTTTCAATTATATTTCGACTAAACATATCATGCTCTATATTTTTTACTAAAGACCCATCAATTTTAAGAATATTTGGTTCAAATTCAAGAATTCTTTGAAAATTTGAATATCCAGCTCCAAAATCATCAATGGCTATTTGAACTCCTTTTGCTTTTACTGTGGAAATAAAATCTTTAATAATATTGAAATCTTTTATATTTTCATCTTCAAGAAGTTCAAAGATAATTCGATGAGCATCATTTGAGTATTGTTCTAAAAGGGTTAATATATAGTGTCTTGTCTCATCTTTTTCAATATCTTGAGCAGAAATATTTATAGAAAGTTTTGTATTGATGGTGTGTAAAATCTTAAAAGAATTTTCAAGAACTCTTTTGGTTATTTCGTTATAATAATTTCCTTTTTTGGAAATACTGAGAAAATAGAAAGGAGAAAGAATTTCTCCTTTTTCATTGATAAGTCTAACAAGTGACTCGTATTTTTCCACCTCTTTGGTTTTATTGTTAATAATAGGTTGGAAATAAGAAACAATATTACAGTTCTCCAGTGCGATTTTGACAGTTTTCATAATATCTAAATTTTCTTTGGCCTCTTTTGAAGCAATAATGGATGAATCATTTGAAAAGGTTAGAGTATGTAAGGCATTTTCTAAACCTTCTTTTGCATCTTCATAAAGCCTAAATTTTCCGATAGTATAACTTACTGTAATATTAATATCAAATTCCATATTATCAAATCTTAAATTTGAATTCTTAACATTTTCTACAAAGCTATTAAGATATGTATTAATATTGAGGCTTGAATTATTAAAATCGTTAAATTTGGTTAATAAAGCAAATGTACCGTTTCCTATTGAGTAGACATTTTCAAAAGTATATCCAAAAGGAAGGTATGAAAGAAGATTAAACGCAAAGTTTTTTTCTACTTGGTCAACCGTTGGTATAGTATAAAACTTTTCTAGCATTTCGAATTCATTGATTTGCAATAAGACTAAAATAGAGAGATCATTTTTCTCTATTTGTTCAAAAAGGTGTTCTTTATCATCTAAAACCGTATCTAAGCTATCACGAACTGCTAAATACTCAACTACATTTCCCTTAATATCTTTTATGGGAGTGATAATGGTCTTTGCGTAATAAGTATTTCCATTTTTAGATTTATTTTTAATAATACCTTCCCATGTTTTTTTTTGCGTTTTTATAGTGTTCCATATCTGTTGATATATTTCATCTGTATTTTCATGATGGCGAATAATATTATGTTTTTGTCCTATGAGTTCTTCTTTTTTATAACCACTTATTTTACAAAAACTTTCATTGACATATGTAATAATACCTTCAGTATTTGTTTTTGAAATCACTCCAGTTTTATCAATTAAAGATAAGTATTGTTCAAGATAGAATTTATGATTTTTTGCTTCATATTCAAGTTTAAACTTTTCAATTGATTTTTCTAGGACATTAAGAAGTTTTTCAAAATCAAGTGGCTTTAGAACATAATCATCAATATAAAGCTGTATACACTCAATTAGGATATCTGAATTACTGTATTGAGAAAGTATAACTGTATGGCAATGTGGGTTAACTTTTTTAATTTTTTTTAACATTTCAACGCCATTTAACTTAGGCATATTAATATCGGATATAACTATATCAATAGCATTGTTGTTTAATTGATTGAAGCCATCTTCTCCATCAACTGCAACAATAAGATTTTCAAAGATGTTGTAAAGAAAATCAGAGGTATATTTACGAGCAATATCATCATCTTCTACATACAATACTTTTATATCTTTAGCATATGATTTAAGTGTTTCTATTCTTTTAAACATATTTTAGTGTTATCTTGAATTTGACACTATTGTGGGTATTATAGGCTTTTATTGAACCATGGAAATGTTTTTCTATAATAGTTTTAACCATATATAAGCCTATTCCCGTGCCATTTTTTTCACTTTTTGTAGAAAAGTAAGGATTAAATATTTTATTGATAATTTTTTCATCAATTAAGCTTCCATTGTTTTCAAATATTAAGGTATAGTTATTTTTATTGATTTCTGTATAAATAGTAATTTGTTTATTATCACTTTGTGTTTCATCTAAAGCGTCTTTTGCATTTTGCAAAAGGATTAAAAAACAGTGAGAAAGTTCATTAGGGTATCCATACATCTTAAAATTATTAACAGAAGAACTTTTGATTGTTATGTTATCTTTATAGTAAGATTTTTCTATGAGATCTATTGTTTTTGTAAGTTCTTCTTTGATATTAAACATACACTTTTTTTTATCAGGCTTATAAAAATCTCTAAAGTCATCTATGGTATTTGACATATAATGAATCTGTTTTAAAATATCTATTTTAAACTTTTCCATTATAGTTGCATCCATTTTTCCTTTTTGATATTTTAAAAATATTGTCTGTAACATAACAGAAATATTATTTAAAGGTTGTCTCCACTGATGAGCGATAACACTAATCATCTCACCCATTTGTGCAAGTCTATTTTGATGCAGCATAAGAAGTTGTTGTTGTTCATTTTTTTTAACTTCTTCTTTTACTCTTTGTTCTAAACTACTATTAATTTGTAAAATTTCAGCTTCCAGTTCTTTTTGTTTTGAGATGTCTCGCCAAACACCATGAAAAATTTGTTCATCATTATTTGTACTAATATTTGTAAGTATAATATCACACCAAAATTCACTTCCATCTGCTTTCTTATGTACCCACTGAAAATGGTTATATCCATTTTTTAAAGCTATTTGAGTCATTTCTTTGGATTTATCTTTAGATAGTCTACCATCTGGTTGATATTTTGGACTTAGTTGTGATGGAGTAAGGGTCAATATATCTTTTTTACTCTTATATCCTAACAATCTAATAACAGAGGTATTACAATCTGTTAAAATACCATTTGTAAGTATTGTTATTCCATCACTGGCACTATTAAAAATATTTTCAAATTTATCTTTTTCATTTTCAATCTCTTTTTTTAATTTTCTTTGTTTAATATAGAAGAAAAGAAGTGTCATAATTATCAGAAGTGCCACACTAAAAATTTGAAAAAAACGGGTATAATCAAATTGTTTCTCTACAGTTACACTTAAATATGCATTGTTTATTTTTTGCTTTTCTAATAAAGAGATATCATCAAGTGCTTTATTAAAAATATTTAATAAAATTGGTTCACGAACAGTAATACCAAAACTACCTTGAATTTTTACATCCCCAATTTTTGACATAATTTTTAATGAATTAAAATACTCAGTTGCAATAATATATGACATCTGATAAGAAGTTCCTATTCTTCCATAAAAGTTACCATTTTCAATATTTTTCATATCAAAATTATCTACTTCTCTTAAATTCATTTTGGGATAGAGAGATTTTACATATTTTATAAGATTTTTCCCTCCTTTTTGAATAGCAATTTTTTGAGTATCTAAATTATTTAAATTATCTATATAAGGTTGGTTAATCTTTGTGACCAGTACAACCGAATCGGTACCCATAGGTTTAGTGGGTATTAAGAAGTCAAATAAATTAGGTTTTGTAACAATCATAGCACTCACATCACATTGCCCATTTTGAATCATTTTAAAATGTTCTTTAGTATTTTTTGCTTCTATAACTTCAAAGTTTAAATTGGATTTTTTTGTAATTAATTTTAAATATTCAATAGAACTACCTGTTACATTTTTTTCATTAAAGATTACAAAAGGAAAAGCTTCTTTATAACTACAAACTTTAATCTTTTTTTTAGTCTTTATATAATCAAGTTCCTCTTGTGTAAAGAGTAATGTTTTTTCCTCTTTTTTATAACTTTGTGGTTTATAGATAAATTCTTGCAGATTATCAAAATTATTTTTCCCTTTTTGTATAAAACTAAATATTTGTGCAATACTTTGAACTTTATCAATATTTATTTTTCCAAAGTTTTTGCCATATCCACTTAATGACTTTAATATCTCTGCTTCATAACTTAACGCTTTTTTACTTTTATTTAAAGTATTATATTTTTTATAAATAATATCAACAGTTTCATCTATATTTGAAAATGCATATTCCCAACCTTTTTTACTTGATTCATACATTTTTTCTACAAGCTCAGGTCTATCTTTTAATAGTTTTTTAGAAGTAAAAAGTATATCTCCATAACTATCAAATCCATAATCCTTAGGATTAAATAAGACAACCTCTAAGCCCATCTCTTTTGCAATAAACGGTTCATTTGAAAGATAAACTGTTTGCATATCATTTGAGCCATTTATCAATGTATCTAAAGAAAATGCAACAGGTGTTTTTATATATTTGATATGATTTGATAAAAGCATTGCATTTATAGACATTCCATCTAAATTATCATATAAAGCAAGTTTTTTATTATTGATATCTTGTAACGATTTTATGCCGGATGATTTTAATGCCATTAAAGAATAAGGGGAATTTTGTAAAATACTCATCATAGCAACTACATTGCTATGATTCATTGCTTCTAAAATTAAAGCAGAATCACTGATTGCGAACTCTATTTTTCCTTTTTGTAAATCTTCCATTGTATGAATGTTTCTATCAAACTCCAAGATATTTACATCTAAACCTACATCTTTGTAAAATCCTTTCTCTTTTGCCATAATAAAACCAGCACTTTGAAACTGATTTTTCCATTTTAATTGTAGAGAAATTTTTTTGCTTTTTGTATTTGAACTATCTTGCGCCAATAAAAAATTAAAAGCTATTAGAAACATTAACAACATTCTTTTACAGAAAAGTTTTTTCATAAAAATGTATAATCCTTTTTTGATTTATTTTAAATCACGATTTTATAAAATATTTTAGAAATATCAACCTTTATTCGAATTTTATTGCATCAAAATTAACATAATCATCATTAGTATATAATATTTGACTAACTAAATTCTCAATTTCAATTCTTTTTTTAATTTCTTGCTTTTTAATCTGATATAATTCACGATTATAATGGATGTGTTTAATAGCTTTGTTGATACTAGTAAACAAAAGGTTAATATCGCTTATGGGCTTCGGAATAAAGGCATTTACTCCTATATTAATTGCTTCTCGTAACTTCTCAACATAGCCATGTCCTGTAAGTAAAATAATTTCTTGTGCGAAATTCTCTTTTTTTATCTCTTTGCACATTGCTAAACCATCAAGTTTTGGCATATGAAGGTCAGTAATAACAATATCTGGCGTATGTATTTTATATAAACTTAAACCTTCTTCTCCATTATTTGCCATAAATAAATGAGCACATTCATCTTTTAGAATTTGATGCATATAATTTTGTAAATCTATGTCATCTTCAACAAATAAAATTGTATATTCTTTAAACATTAAGCATACTCCTTGCTTTGATTTTTTAATTTGTAAAAGTATAAAATAGAATTCTAAGCAGTTTATGAGTAAAATCTTAGGAATCATAGCAAGGACAGGAAAAATGATAAATAACAATGTACTTTTAGTGGAAGATGATTCAGATATAATAGTTTGGATTGAGAGTTATTTAGAAGAATTTGGATATCAAGTAAACTCATTAGATACCGTAACAGATGCAATATCACATATTAAACAATCCCATTATGATGTTGTTATATTGGATATTAATTTACCTGATTTTTTAGGATATGAAGTGCTTAAATATATTCGAGAAAACAATATTCAACTGCCCGTGATTGTAATCAGTGCTTATTCTGATCAAAAAACAAAAATACATGCTTTTAAACTTGGTGCGTGTGATTATATGGTTAAACCCTTAGATTTAGAAGAACTTGAAGCCCGAATATCTGTACATTTACGGAAAAAAAAGTCAAATACAACATTGTTGAATATTTTTTCTATAGAAGACAATCAAATTCTTTTTAAAAATAAACCTTTAAGGCTAACCAAAATAGAGTATGACCTTCTTAAAACTTTAATAATAAATAAAAATTCTGTTATAGAAAGAGAAAAGTTATGTGAAGCATTATCCTCAATTAGTTCTGAACGTTCACTTGATTACCATATAAGAAATATTAGAATAAAAATAGAAGAAAATAGCGCACATCCTCAATATCTTATCACTGAATATGGAATTGGATATAAGCTGATTATCTAGATTCCTAAGATTCTAGTGTAAAATTACTCAGATTCATACTTTATAATCGTAAAAATAATATGAAGGTAAAAGTATGAATATAAAAACCAAAATACTACTCCCCTTGTCTTTGATAATAGCTCTGTCTTATATGATTTTAGGATACAGAATGTTATCAAGTAATTATGATGCACATTACCGTAATTTACAAAATAAAGAATGGCTCATTGCCACGAGTGGTGCAAATTTTGTTGATAATTACTTGCAAGCTAAAACAGATATAGTTGCTGCCTTGGCAAAAAAAGTCACTTCTTTTAATGTAAATAGTCAACTTGAAGATTTAAGAAGAATAATCAATTTATCAAAAGATTCTGGTCGTTTTGATTCTGTGTATATTGGATTTGAAAAGGATGGTTTTATGACCAGATGGAGTGGACGAGATACTACTCCTTTAAAAGACAATTATGATCCAAGAACAAGACCATGGTATAACGCAGCTATAAATTCTAAAAAGACGGGGGTTACTAAGCCTTATATTGATAGTGCAACAAAAAAACTTACTATTTCAGTATATGCTCCTATTCTTGAAAACAATCTAATAGTTGGTGTAGTTGGGGCAGATATTTTTTTAGATGAAATTGTATCAACCGTTTTAAATATTAATATTGAAAACTATGGATTTGCATATTTAATAGATAAAGAAGGGAATACCTTAGTACATAAAAATGAAGAAGAGATTAATAAGCCAAATGCTATTTTTCAAGAAGCCATGAAAAACAAAAATAAATTTAGTGAAGTAACACTTAATAATGTAGAAAAACTCATTGCTTTTGAGAATATAACAACTACAAATTGGTACTTGTGTGTAGAAATAGACAAAAAAATAGCATTTAGAAGTATTTATAATGAATTGATGTTAGTCGCCTTTATTTCAATAGTTTTCTTAATTTTTACCATTATATGTTTTTATTTCCTTTTAAATAAAATTTTATCTCCCTTGAAGAGTTTTCAGAAAGGATTTTTGAGTTTTTTTAGTTATTTAAATAAGGAGACAACAAATATTGATATTCTTGACTTTAATACTAATGATGAATTTGGAAATATGGCAAAGATAGTGAATGAAAATATTCAAAAAACAAAACAACTCCTTGATGAAGAACAACAACTTATTAATGAAGCAAAAATGGTCATTAATCGAGTTAAAAATGGGTGGTATTCTCAAAACATTGAAATAAGTACAAACAACAGCTCTTTAAACGAGTTTAAAAATGATGTAAATAATATGATAACGGCAACTAAGAAACATTTTACGGATATTAATACTGTTTTAAATCAATATACAAATTATGATTATACCAAAGAGTTAGTTTTAGATGACATTGAAAAAGGAGGAGTCCTTGAAACGTTAATTATGGGAATCAATAAACTCAGAAATTCAATAAATGAAATGCTTATTGATAATAAAAACACAGGATTAACACTTCAATCAAGTGCAAATATACTTATGAACAATGTTGATATTTTGAGTATATCTTCAAATAATGCGGCTGTAAGTTTAGAAGAAACTGCTTCGGCACTTGAAGAAATAACTTCTACCATTCGAAACAATACACACAATGTAATGAGTATGGCTACTTACGCCAATGAACTTCAAAATTCAGCCAATGACGGGAAAAAACTCGCAAATCAAACCACCCTTGCTATGGATGAGATTAATATGCATATCATTGAAATAAATGATGCTATTGGTGTGATTGATCAAATTGCTTTTCAAACGAATATTTTAAGCCTAAATGCTGCTGTTGAAGCTGCCACTGCAGGTGAATCTGGGAAAGGTTTTGCTGTAGTTGCTCAAGAGGTTAGAAATCTTGCAAACAGGAGTAGCCAAGCCGCACAAGAGATCAAGCAACTGGTTGAAAATGCAACAACTAAAGCTAATAATGGAAAAGAAATAACCGATAAAATGATTTGGGGATACAATAATCTTAATGAAAATATATCAAAAACACTTACATTAATAGGGGATATTGAAATATCCAGTAAAGAGCAACAAACTGGAATAGAACAAATTAACAATGCTGTAACAACACTAGATACTCAAACACAGAAAAATGCTATGGTTGCTTCTAAAACAAAAGAGATTGCAATGGATACATTAAATTTAGCAACAACAGTCGTTGACGATACCAATAAGAAAAAATTTATAGAAAATAATAGACAAGAAGAAGATTGATAATGAAACATTCCTGTGGTTACTAAAACACACTGCCAAAGAAGAAGAGGAAAGAGGTCAATAAAGGATTAAAAAGAGTTAATTGTTGAAAGACTAAGTCTCTTGTTGAAGCATTTGCATCAGTTCGATGGTTTTGCTGTCGATAGATTCCCCTCGTTCTTCTAACTTTTTCATAAAAGTTTCTTTTTTTTCATGAGATAAATTTTGCCCTGCTTTGATTTTACAACTTATATGATTTGGGGTAAGTTCAAAAATGGCTGTTTTGTCTATCATCGTTGTATACATTGGTTTTTTATAGGCTATGGGTTCATAGTTTCCTTCTTTTTGAAGTTTCTCCATAAGTTTGTTTAAAACAATGGCTTTGGCTTCGGGTATTTTTAATTCTTTAATTACCCCTTCAAAATGCACTGAAGCAAAAAATTGAGTAGCCGGACAAGCAGCCAGAGTTTGACTAAAATAAGAGGGAATGATACTGTAAGGTTTTACCACCAAAAAAGAGCCCAAATGACTCTCTTTTATGGCATCAACCTTTCGTCCTTCTTTGGCTCCATGAATAAATACTCTGTCATTATGCCAAACAAAATTAACCGCGACACCATAGGGTTTACCTTGGCTTATAAGACTCAAAGTGCCGTATTCGCACTCAGACAATAGGTTTGTTATAGTTTGTTTATCTTGGATATCAAATTCATTTCGTCTCATTAAAATACTCCTTGTTCATTTATATTATCGCTTATAGTAAGAGAGTAAAGAGGCTTTGGCTAACGTATGAGTGTTTAAATAAAAGCCAACTAAAGCAGGATTTGCATTTTTATCTAAACCTAAATCTTCAATATCCAATCCATAAACCGTAAAAATGTATCGATGTACTTTATCTCCAAGGGGAGGGCATGCTCCACCAAATCCCGTTGTTCCAAAGTCAGTTAAACTTTGAATAACTTCTTGTGATTCACTGTTTCCAAAACCACTGGGAAGCATAAAAGTATCTTTGGGAATATTAAAAACTATCCAGTGCCACCAACCACTTCCTGTGGGGGCATCTGGGTCATAAACAGTTATGGCAAATGATTTTGTCCCCATAGGGGGATTTTGCCATGATAATTGCGGTGAAATATTTTCACCATGGCATCCAAAACCATTAAATACTTGTTTTTCTGTTAGCTGTCCTTGTAACTCGTTACTTTTTAGTGTAAAATTTTGTGCAAAAAGTATAGTTGCACTAAAAATGACTGATAACACAATTTTTTTCATCTTTTTCCTTTAAATAATTATGGTTCCCTCGAGATATTTAACTGTATTGCCTTTTATGATACATCGTGATCCTTTTATTTCACAGTTCACTTCTCCCCCTCGTTTTGATATCTGTTTTGAGATAAATGTTGTTTTTTTTAAAACAGTATGCCAATAACTTAGTAATTGAGTAAAAGCTGACCCTGTTACTGGGTCTTCGTCTATTCCAAGTTTTGGAGCAAAAAATCTGCATACAAAATCATAGTGAGTGCTTTTAGCTGTGACGATAACACCTCTTAAGTCAAGTGTTTTTAAAAGTCCAAGATGAGGGTTTAAGTTTTTTATGATCTCTTCATTTTCAAAAATAACAATATAATCCATACTTTGATACACCACAATAGGGGTGACGTTAAATATTTCTTCAAAAATATCAAACTCTTTAGAGGGGGCAATATGTTGAAGAGGAAAGTCCATGCTTAAATAATTATCTTTTTGTTCAACCATAAGGTTACCACTGTTTGAATAAAATAGGACTGAGTTTTTTGTTTTTTTAAGTTCATTAAATAAAACATGAGCCGTTGCTAAAGTTGCATGACCACACATATTGACTTCTGTAAGTGGAGTAAACCATCGAATGGTATAACCTTTCTTTGTTGGAACAAAATAGGCTGTTTCGCTTAAATTATTTTCTTGTGCTATTTTTTGTAAAATATCCTCTTCAAGCCAATGTTCAAGGGGGATAACCGCAGCGGGGTTGCCCTCAAAGACTTTGTTGGCAAAGGCATCAATGTAATATATTTTTAATGTCATATGGTTCCTAATCTAATAATTGAATAATGGTTTTAATTTCATTGTTTGAAAGTTCAAACTCGGATATCTTCAAATCTTCAATCATATGCTGTGTGGATGTTGTACCATTAAGTGGTACAATATGAATATGATTTAAAAATCGATAAAAAATCTCAGCTACACTTTTTTGATATTTATTCGCCAGATGGTTTAAAACAGCACTTTCTAGAATATGAGGATTGGCGGTCAGTGACCAAAAGCTTTCATAGGTTATGCCATTGTGTAAACAAAACGCTCGAATGGTTTTATCGTAATTGCTTTGGGCATAAAATCGGTTTTGAACAACAGTGGGTTTGATTCGTGCATGGTGATACAAATACTCTAACACATCCAAATCGTAGCAGTTACTAATTCCCAGTTGTTTCACCTCTTTGTTGTCGTAAAAGGTTTCCATCGTTTGCCAAACTCTTAAAAGTTTCGTACCAGGAAAAATGGGTGAGTGTAAAATATACGCATCGATAAAATCAGTTTTTAGGTTCTTTTTAGATGTTTCAAACGATTTTTCAACTTGAATTTCGATTTCATCTGTTGGTAAATAGGGCATATCATTGGGGTCTTGCCCCTCAAGGGGTGTGAACTTAGTTTGAAGAAAAATATCCTCTCGTTTGATGCCCAGTTCATACGCTTTAAGAAGCCCCAATCCTACTAAGTCTTCCCTGTAGTGTTTGGGTTGACAAGCGGTATCTATGCCTTTAAAACCCTGTTTTAATGCTTCAAATACTAAAGCAGAAGTTGCCTCTTTTTTCCAAGCCGTTCCGTAAAGCATATTAGGTGTTTTCATGATGTTTCCTTTGGACTTGAATATAAGACAGTACTATGTTATTTTTCAGTTCTTGAATTCTTCTCTTCAATGCCACTCATTCCAAATCGTTTGGCTAACTCTTGTTTGACTCGATCAGGACTGATGTTGCAACTGGCAAGTCCAACCAAACAGTGATAGACCAAATCAGCGGTTTCATAGATAATCTCTTCTTGGTTATTGTCTTTTATGGCAAAGGTTAATTCACCTGCTTCTTCAACAATCTTTTTAAGCATGGAGTTTTGTTTGCCTTGCAGAAGTTTTGCGGTGTATGAAGTGTTGGGGTCTTGCTCTTTTTTTTCACAAATGGTGTGATAGAGTGTATCAATTACTCCATAGGCACTGGTCGTATTGACTTCGATTTCATGCAAGGTTTCATTGGATTGGTAGTCGGTAAAAAAGCAACTTCGTCTTCCTGTGTGACACGCCACACCAATTTGTTCAACTTTGAGTAAAATGGTATCGTTATCACAATCAATCATGATATTTTTGACGTGTTGTAAGTGTCCTGAACTTTCGCCTTTTTTCCACAGTCTTTGTTTGCTTCGGCTAAAGTAGTGGGCGATATTGGTTTGTGTGGTTAAATTGAGAGCTTCTTCATTCATATAAGCTAACATGAGTACCTCATTGGTTGACGCATCTTGTGTAATTACAGGGATGAGACCATCCATTTTTTTCCAATCTATTTTTGTCATGTGTTGTCCTTAAAATTTTTTTTCAAGTTGGATTTGTACTCCATCTATTGTAATCTCTTTTGTCTGTTTATCAAAGTTAAATTCTGGTGTTAATGTAATATCTAAATCATCTTGCTTTTCGACATCTTCTTGCAATAAAGGGGGAATTAAATGCTCTGTTACAGAAGCGTCCTTATTGTGTTTATAAAGTAAAGAATAATCGTTTTCAAGAAATAAATTGTAGTAGTTTAATTCAATTTTTGGAACTTCTTTTTTGGGTAAGGGAATCTCTTGTGTTGTCATTTGTTCAGAAGACTTTTTTTGTTCTATAGGTTTAATTGGTTCAGTAGGTTTTAAAAATAAGGTATAAATAAGTAAGCAAAGGGTTAATAAAAGTATCAGTAATAAGTTTTTAATCATAATATTGTTTTGGTTTTAAAAGGAGTAGAAATCTACTCCTTTTAATTATTTGTTAATGGATGAATCTCGTGATTTATCTTTGGTATCAACCCAAATATTTGGAGTTGAACCACCTGGTGTTAAGAAAATTTTTGCATCTTTGTTTTCTCTAAGTGCGTCATTAAATCTTCCTTGCACTTCAATTTGTTGCATTTGCAATAAGTTTTGTGTCAATGACTGTGCAATTTCTTTGTTTGCAGCTGCTTGTGCTTTGGCTTCAATGGTCACAGCATCCGCTCGACCTTGAGCTTCAATTCTTCTGGCTTCAGCTTCCCCTGTTGCAAGAGCTGCTCGTTTTTCAGCTTCTTGTTTGGCTCGCTGAACTTCATATCGTACTCGTTCCGCTTCTTGATTAGCAATTTGAACTCGCTCAATTTGCTCTTTAATTTTTGGAGGTAATACAATCTCTCTTAATTGTACGGATAACAATTGAACAGGCGTATCAGGAAGTTCATCAATTTGACCTCTCATTCCTTCTTCAATTAAGGTTGCAATTTCATTTCGTTTTGTTGGTAGCTCTTCAGCATTGTATCGACCTACGACATTTCTTACAATATCTCGTACAAGTGGGTTAATAATTTTATCTTCCCAGCTTAAACCCCAGTTGGCAATCGTATTAGGAGCGCCATCGGCAGTCAATCTGTATTGAACCGTTAATTCAATTGAGACAGGTAATCCTCTGGCATCTAAAATATTAATAGCAGGGTTAAGTTTAATACCACTGTCAAATCCACTGATTTCTTCTACGGTTCGATAGTTAATCAATCGTACTTTTGTATCCACTACGATGACCTTTTGAATCACAGGAATATACAAATGAAATCCAGGACGTAAAGGTTCTGCTTCATATTTACCTGCAGTAACTTTAATCCCCACTTGTCCTGATTCAATGATGACAAAAGGTTTTGCAACAAACATCACAGCAATAATAATTACAACAGCATAGATAAATCCTGCTTTTTTCCCTAAATTCTTAAAAAATTCAGGCGGTTCAAAAGGAGGCTGATAGCTTCCGCCACCATTGTTGTTTCCTCCACTTTGTTTTTGTCTATTCTTAAAATAGTCGTTATCAATAGGCATTATTTTTCCTTAGTTTACATAAGTTAAGTATTTAACATACTTTTCATTTTTACCAGATACAGCGTCAAAGTAAGCTTCTTGTAGTTTTTGTGTAATGGGGCCACGTTCACCCGCGCCAATAATTCTACAATCGACCTCTCGAATAGGTGTTACTTCCACGGCAGTTCCAGTAAAAAATGCTTCATCGGCAATATAAATCTCTTCTCGCGTAATTCGTCTTCTTACAACTTCATACCCTAAATCACGAGCCAAGTCAATCACCGTTGCTTGAGTAATAGACTCTAAAGAGTTGTCATTAGGAGGAGTAATTACGACACCGTCTCTTACGATAAAGAAACAAGCTCCTGAAGCTTCAGCAATATATCCTTGGTCATCTCGTAATAACGCTTCATCGTATCCTGCTTCAACGGCTTCATATTTTGCCATTTGTGAATTTAAATAATTGGCAACGGCTTTGGCTTTTCCCATACCTGAAGTGTTGGGGGTTCGTGTCATAGAAGCGATTTTTACTCGTACGCCTCTTTTAAGACCTTCTTCTCCCAAATAAGCTCCCCATTCCCAAGCAGCAACACTGACTTGTACAGGAGCATCTTTGTGATATAAACCCATAACACCATAACCTAAATAGACAAGAGGTCTGATGTATGCCCCTTCAAATAATTCATTTTTTTGTAATAATTCAACTTGTACTTTATTTAACTCTTCAAGTGAGTAAGGAACCGTAATAAGTGTCATTTTTGCAGAATTGATTAATCGTTTGGTATGTTCATTTAATTTAAAAATTGCACATCTTCCGTCAACTGTTTTATAAGCTTTTGTACCTTCAATAGCACCATTTCCATAGTGGAGCGTATGGCTAAGTACATGAGTTGTTGCGTCATGCCAGTTTTTAAACTCTCCATCCATCCAAATATATTTTGCTTCAGTCATTTTGTTTTTTCCTAAATTGAAATTTTAAGCTAATAGTTTAGCTAAGTTTTTATTAAAGCTACGTTAGGACATAACAATAATTATTGGTTGTATAAAATGGTGGTTAAGCCCAGTTTATCAAGCTCTTTTTTAAAATATTTTGATGCACTCACCAAAGCATTGTCTTGAGAACTCGAAGAGCGTCCAACACTGTTAATGATATGATTGGAAACAATCTTTCCTTGGGAAATTACGGCAATTACCGTAGTGGTTTTGGCAATGTGCCATCCCATTGCAACCGAGTAATTGATGGTACTGTTAAGGCGAATTTCCACATTTTGTTCATTGGCTGTAATTTTATAGCCTTCTTGATTGAGCCGTTGAATCAGCACATTGGCAAAATACTTTTGGCTTAAATTGCTTGAAAGTTTGATGCGAAGATTGTGTTTTAAAGACTCTTTTTTAAGGGCAATGTTGTGATATTTTTGTACATAATCATTGCTTTGAAATGAATTATTTAAAGCCGTTAAAATCAATGCTTGTGACGTTGCTTTTTCAAGCGTAGGGTTAAGTTTTTCAAGGGCATAAATTTGTTCTAAAATAGGCAATGTTGAGTTATGTTCTAGTAGGGTGTTGATGTGATTTTCAGTGAGCATAAATTGCTCTTTTTGATGCAAAAAAAGTTCTTGGCGATTGACCCTCATTTGAACAAAAAAAGAGTTTCCTACGACTTGTGAGTGTTCAACAGAAGCATTGGTGAAATTAATCTCTTTGACTTTAAGCGTGATATTTTGAGTCAATTCTTTTTCATAGATTTCTTTTTGTAGGGTGTTTGAAACAAGGCGTTTATTTTGATTAATCGTAGACTCAAGCGACACACTTAAACGTGATGCCATATCATTAAGCGCATTGTTTTTCGCTTCTTGTAGGCTTTTACCTTCGCCTGTTCCATATAAAAAAAGAGTCGAATTGGGTGTGGGCGTGACATACCATGAAGGAAGAGTTTGTGCCGTGTTGTTGAGCGTGGGTTGCTGTGAACATGCCATAACCAACAAGGAAAGAAATAGAATAAATGGAATTTTAAAAATCAAAGAAACCCCTTTGTGTGTTTGAACTCTCAACAAGTTGTAAGAGTTTAAGTTTGATGTCATTTTTTTCTGGCTTGAGCCAACTGTGTGTATCGCTGATGTATGAAGTTACGCTTAAGGTTACAGGCAGTTGGATTTTATCGCAACTAAGCGTTCCTAACAAAGGATCAATACTCTCTTCAAGTGTGAAAACATTAAAAATTTGATTGGGTTGAATGTTGTTCTTTTTCCCCAAATTGATTTGAACGAGTTGAGTGTTGCCATCGCTTTTGATTTTGGTGATATAGCCTTTGAGGATAAACTGATTTGAAAAATCATAATGCAATTGCTCAAGAGATGAAATAATAGCCGATTTTATGCCTCCAATATAAATATCATAAGTAGGATTGGAAAATTTTCCAATATTGACATCATCACTTAGCGTTTGGGCATAAACAATTTTTCCACTTTGTACCTCTAAAATTTTAACCGTAATTGTGGTTTTGATTAAAATACCATCGGTGAAAGAGGTTAAAACTCGACCAATTAACCCTGCAATTTGTGTGTTACTGTCATTACTTTTGGAAGTTACATTATTAACAGCAATGGCGGCTTGCTCGTTATTACGATGATTGATTTCAACATTATCAATGGAACCTGTTACAAGATATCTTGCACCCAAAAGTTTTCCAAACTCTACAATACTTGAAGGCTCCAATAGCCCTGAGTCTTGAAGTTTTAACTCTTCATTGATTTTTTCAATATCGTTTCGTGCTACTAAGGTTGTACCACTGAGTTGGGCTATTTTGCTCTCTAAAAGAGGAGTAAGTGTTTGGGAAAGTTTGGCATCGACTTCTCTTTTGACACTGATGCTTTTTTTAGAACTTTTTACTCCTGCCCCCACTCCTGCACCTTGGTCATTGACTATAATACCTGCGATGACACTGCCTTGTTGGGTTGTGGTTGAGTCATACACTTCGGCTTTTCCAAAAGTTGAATTATTCGTAAAATCCATCACGGCAATGGTTGAGAAAAGGGGAGTGTATTCATATTTACACACGTTAGGGATTTCAACTTTTTCTTCAATCGTTAAAGGGTATTGCGTAATATTAATTTGCTTTTGGCTACAGCCTTGCAGTAAAAAAAGGGCAAAAAGTATCCAAACAATGGTTTTATAATATGGCATGATAATGATTAAACTCCATAAACAAGTTACAATAAGATGGTAACAAAAAAATCATTAATTTGTTGTTTTAAGCCAAAAAAAGATTTCATCGTAAGCTTTTTGACGCACGTGTTCTTTTGAAAACGTAACGCCGTGCATGGCATCAGGAATCACTTTATGCACAGTCAATGAGGCATTTTTATTTAAGTGGTTTGAATAGCGTTTAATGTCTTTAACATCCAAAACAATATCCCCTTTAAAGTGCCACTCTTTGGGAGAATCTTCTTTATACGAAACATTAGAATATAAAGATAACACAGGAAGATTGAGATCAATTTTATTATGAATAATTTGTTGCGCTTCATAAATGGCATGAATCCAACCCAAATAAATGGGGGCATTGGTATGAGTGGCTTTTAAGTTCAAATCAAACTCCCACTCACCATTAAATGATTGGTGTAAACTTTGGGCAAACACATTGGGCGAAGTGGAACTGATTTTAAAAGAAGGGAACCATTTTCCTAAAAAAGCCACAGCAGGTAAGGCAATATTTTCAATCCATGAATCAAAATAAAAATCAAAAAAAGCACTGTCTAAAATAAGTCGGTCAATTAAACCATAGCGATACGCATATAAGGTTGCAATTAACGCCCCTTGTGAATAGCCATAAAGGGTAAGATCGGGCATGTGAAAATCTTCTTTAATGGTGCGAATGGCTAAGTTGATTTCTTCATCAAACTCTTTAATATCTTCAAAATAATAGGGCTTAGAAGTAGGGGTTAGATTACGTCCATAATGGTGTAAATCTATGGCAAAAAAGGAGTACCCCTTTTCTATAAATTTTTGAGCAAAGGCTTCATTAAAAAAATAGTCATTGAACCCATGAATATACAAAATGGCTTTAGAAGCATTGGGAACAGTTTGATAAATAAGAGTGGCTGTATGATATTTTGTTTTTAAAGGCAGTGTTGTAAACTCATTGGAAAAAAGGGCAGTAAGAAAAAACAGTATGCAGAAAATGAGTTTCATAAGGACCTTTGTTTTTTATATTATAGCACAGAGTGTGAGATTTTTTATAACAAAAGAGCAGTTTTTGCAACTAAGTTGCATTTAAGCCGGTTTGTTTTACACTTCTCAAAATGCAACTAAGTTGCAAAAAATACTAAGGAATAACCATGTTAAAAAATTTTCTTGCTTCTGCTTTATTGGTATGGGGTGTTGGTGCTGTTGCTCAACTTAATGTTACAACAACAATTTATCCGTTGTACAGTATTGTCAAAGAAATTGGTGGCAATAAAGTGCAACTGAATAATATGATACCTTTTGGGGTAGAAGCTCATGGGTTTGACCCCACACCCAATGATATTGCCAAACTCTCAAAAAGTGATATTTTTATTGTCAGCAGTGATGCTATGGAGCCTTGGAAAGATAAAATTATTGAGTCATTGAAAATAGAAAACAAAGTGTTTGATATGAGTCAATATGTTCATCTTATTGAGATGGAAGAAGAGTCTTTAGAGCATGGACATGACCACGGACACAACCATAAACATGATGAACATGAGGGTGAAAATATTGATCCGCACTATTGGGTCAGTTTAAATAATTACATTACCATGGTAAAAACAATTTCGAATCTTTTAATTGAAAAAGATTCAAGCAATCGTGAGTATTATGAAAAAAACAGTGCAGTGTATCTTGAAAAAGTTAATGCGCTTAAATCAAAATTTGATGCTTCAATGAAAACATGCAGCAATAAAAAGATTTTAGTCAATCACGATGCCTTTAGTTATTTTGCCCATGATTATGATGTGAAGCAATACAGTGTATCGGGAATGACACCTGAGAGTAAACCTTCGGCTAAACAAATTGCCGAACTTATAAAACTGGTGAAACAAGAGGGTATCAATACCGTATTTTTTGAAGAGTTTGCCAGTCCAAAAGTAGCACAAACCATCGCAAAAGAGACCTATACGAAAACCGATTCACTTCGACCTGTTGAAAATATTTCAAAAGAAGAGAATGAAAAAGGGATTGGGTATTTAGAGATTATGGAAGAGAACCTTCAAAAACTTAAAGTTGCTATGGGGTGCAAATAAGGGTACTAAAATACAATGGTTGAATTAAAAAATGTGAGTTATAAAACGGTTCTTAGTGATATTTCATTGTCCATTGATGAAGGCGATTATGTCGCTATTATTGGTCCAAATGGTGGTGGGAAAAGCACCTTATTGAAACTCATTTTAAAACGGTTGAAAAAAGATAAGGGTGACATCTCTCTTTTTTCAACGCCACAAGAACACTTTAAGGCATACAACAAAATAGGCTATGTCGCTCAAAATTCTGTTCAAATTGATACCAATTTTCCTGCAACTGTTGAAGAAATCATCTTAACAGGTTTAGCGTATAAACGCTCTTTTTTTACTAAGATAACAAATAATGAACTTCAATATATGCAACACCTTATGCATACTTTTGATATTTTAGAGATTAAAAATCGACCCATTGGTGATTTATCAGGAGGACAAAGACAAAGAGTTATGATTACTCGAGCTCTTTTAAATCAACCTAAGCTTCTTATTCTTGATGAACCTAATGCAGGGATAGATGAAGAATCGCAAAAGAGATTTTACGCACTTCTTAATACGTTAAATAAAACCGAACAACTCACCGTCGTTTTTGTCACTCATGATTTAGGACGACTCAAAGAGGATGTCAATAAAGTGTTTCATATCAATAAGGTACTTTGCTGATGGAAATGTTTGAATATACGTTTATGATACATGCTCTTATGGCAGGCAGTATTATTGCTGTATTGGCTTCAACGTTTGGAATGTTTGTTGTGGTTAAACGCTATGCGATGCTTTCAGATACCTTAGCCCATGTCTCACTTTTAGGTGTAGCCATAGGGTTCTTGCTCAATATTTCTACGATTTACAGTGCCATTATTGTTGCGTTGGGAGTCTCTTTGGTGATTGAGTACATAAGAAACTATAAAGCCGTTTATTCGGATTCTATCTTAGCCATATTTCTTTCTTCTTCTTTGGCGTTGGCAATTGTAATTGTGTCTGTTTCTAACTCTTTTAACAGTTCACTGTTTGATTATTTGTTTGGTTCTATTGTCGCAGTCAGCCGTGAAGACATTGTCTCTATTTTACTCTTTGCTGCCCTTTCTTTAATATTTATGGGGAATAATTATCAAAAAATGTTATTGATTTCATTTGATGAAGATTTGGCTTACAGCAGTGGAATTAGAGTGCGATTTTTAAACATAATGTTTGTTTCTTTGGTTGCCATTATGATAGGACTTTCCATAAAAATTATTGGGGCTTTGCTCATTGGTGCTTTAATGATTATTCCTGTATCTGCTGCAATATTATTTAAACAAGGGTTTTTTATAACGTGGGTTATTGCATTGAGTATGGCTGTTTTTAGTGTGATTACTGGACTTACTCTTTCTTTTTATGTGGCTTTACCCAGTGGTGCAACGATTGTTTTGCTTACGTTGATTTTATTTTGTTTAAGTTATCTTTATAAAAAGTTGATCTGAAAAATAGGTACGTGTATGAATAATTGTCTGTATTGTCATAAACGAATTGGAATAGCAAAAATATTTTGTTCGAAAGAGTGTAAAGAGAACTATTTTGGGCTAATGAACATAAATATTCCTAAAGCTTTTGTCAAGAGATGCCTTTTTTTTTGTGATGAAGCGCAAAAAGAGCAGCTGTTGTATGAATATGCTCATCGTCATAACTATAAACTCGAATTGCTGAAAATACAGTTTTCAGAGCTTGCAAATAAGTATTACGGTATTAAAATATAAAAGAATAAACTTCTTTTGACCTTAAAAACGATATAATCTATCCTTAATATTATAAAAAAGTTGATACACATTAGATGAAAAACACAATACTAAACATTATTAAAACACGAGCTATGGTGATTGATGGTGCGATGGGAACACAACTTCAGTTGGCACAAATTCAACCCGAAGAGTGGTTGGATGAAAATGGCAAAGACCTTGAAGGCTGCAACGAACTTTTAAATGCAACGGCTCCTCATATTTTAGAAAAGATTTATTCGGCATATGCGTACGCGGATGCTGATTTTATCAGTACGAACACCTTTGGTTCAATGCCTTGGGTTTTAGACGAATATGGTATTGGGCATCGAAGTTATGAGTTATCAAAATTGGGTGTTCAAATTGCCAAAGAGGTGTGTGCAAAATATTCTACACAAGAAAAACCACGATTTGTTTTAGGATCAGTAGGACCTGGAACAAAACTTCCAAGCTTAGGGCATATACGATACGATGAAATGTATGAGGGCTATAAAATTATGGCTCAAGGGATGATTGATGGAGGAGTCGATGTATTTTTACTTGAAACATGTCAAGATCCTTTACAAATTAAAGCTGCTTTACATGCAATCGAGGATTTAGCACCACATATTCCTATTATGGTTTCAGTTACCATTGAACTTAGTGGTACGATGCTTATAGGAACAGATGCAACTACCATTGCTGCTATTTTAGAGCCTTTTAATATTTTATCTTTAGGGTTTAACTGTGGAACAGGACCTGCTCAAGTAGCAAAACACGTAAAAACTTTGAGTCAAATTTGTAAGTTTCCTATTTCTGTGCATTCAAACGCAGGATTGCCACAAAATAAAGGAGGATATACCTATTATCCTATGGGACCAACAGAGTTTGTGGCATTGCAAAAAGAGTTTTTAGAGCTGGATGGAGTTTCCTTTTTAGGGGGATGTTGCGGAACAACGCCTCAACATATCAAAGCCTTAGCCGATGGAATTGCAGGAATTACTCCAAAAGCTCCAACTGGAAAAATGGAACCTTCATTGGCCTCTTTGTTTATGACAGTGCCTTTAAAACAAGAACCAGCACCTTTACTTATAGGAGAGCGAAGTAATGCTACAGGAAGTAAAGCATTTCGAGAACTTTTAAAAGAGAATGATTATGAAGGAACACTCAGTGTTGCTCAACAACAAGTCCGAGCAGGAGCACATGTTATTGATGTAAGTGTGGGGTTTGCAGGAAGAGATGAAACCAAAGATATGGATGAAGTGGTTTCTTTGTATTCACAGAAAATACAACTGCCACTTATGCCAGATTCAACTCAAATCAAAGCCTTGGAAGTGGCATTAAAACAAATTGGGGGAAAACCCATTATTAACTCAGTCAACTTAGAAGATGGGCAAGATAAGTTTGATGAGGTATGTCGTTTGGCGAAAAAATTTGGGGCAAGTTTGGTTTGTTTGGTTATCGATGAAATTGGAATGGCAAAAACAAAAGAGCGTAAAGTAGAAATTGCTGAACGAATTTACCAAAGAGCTGTAAGTGTACATGGATTTAATCCCACCGATTTGGTTTTTGATATGTTGGTTTTTACTGTAGGAAGTGGTGATGATGAATACCGAACCGCAGCCATTGAAACCATAGAAGCCATACGAGAATTTCAAAAAATGCACCCAGAAGTTGGTACCACTTTAGGGTTATCAAATATTTCATTTGGATTAAGTGCCAATGCAAGGATTTATTTAAACTCAATGTTTTTACACCATTGTGTTGAAGCAGGTTTGACATCGGCTATTGTAAATGTCAAACATCTGCTGCCTATGAATAAAATCAGTCAAGAAGATAAAAAAGCATGCGATGATTTGCTGTTTAACAATCAAGAAAATGGTGACCCTTTATTTAAATTTATTGAACACTTTTCAACTGTAGGTGCCATAGAGCAACAAAGTGATGATGAGTATAATGCCTTAAGCAGTGAAGAGAAAGTAAAAAAACTGCTTTTAGATGGGGATAAAGAACGACTCATACCTTTAGTGGAAGAAATAAGACGTGAAGTACCTCCTGAATTGATTGTCAATGAATGGTTGATTGATGGCATGAAAGTCATTGGTGAATTGTTTGGTTCAGGGCAAATGCAATTGCCATTTGTACTTCAAAGTGCAGAAACCATGAAAGCAACAGTGGACTATCTTAATCCTTATTTGCCTAAACAAGATAAAGCGAGTGATACGGTTTTAGTACTTGGAACGGTCAAAGGAGATGTTCATGATGTGGGGAAAAACCTTGTAGACATTATTTTATCCAACAATGGATTTAAAGTAATTAATATTGGGATTAAGGCAGATATCAATGATTTTATTGTTGCAGTGCGAGAACATAAGGCTCAAGCCATTGGGATGAGTGGATTGTTGGTTAAAAGTACAGCAGTGATGAAAGACAATTTGGAAGAACTCAAACGTCAAGGTATTGATATACCTGTACTTTTAGGAGGAGCTGCTTTAACTAAAGCGTTTATCAATGATTATTGTCGTCCCATTTATGATGGACCAATTTTTTATTGTAGGGATGCTTTTGATGGGGTTGTTTCGATGCAACGTATCGAAAAAGGGGATATGAATACCAAGTTAGCAGCTGATGAAATTGTTATTGATGAAGAAAAAAGTAAAGTCAAAGAAGAAATTATTATCCCACCTGTGGAAGAAATTTCAATGCCTAAACGAAGCCAAAAGCAACTTATTCCTCCATTTTGGGGAAGAAAAGTTATGCATGAAAAAAACTTCAATAAAGAGTTGGCATTTGAGTGGATCAATCATCGAGTATTATTCAGACAGAGATGGGGTTACAAACGAGCCGATTTAAGTACACAAAAGTTTTTACAACAAGAAGAAGAGTTGGTTAAACCTTTGTATGAAAAACTCAAAAATGAATTTTTAGATAAAAATCTTTTAAATCCTATTGTTTTATACGGATATTTTCCTTGTTTGGCTGTGGATAACAAGTTGTATGTTTTTGACCAAAAACATTTGTACAACAATCAAGAAGAAGCCAACGTTGTCCCACCTTTAAATGAAGCCATTAAAGTATTTGAGTTTCCACGACAAGGACGACTTCCTCACCGATGTATTGCAGACTTTTTCAGTTCAGAAAAGTTAGATGTGATTGCTTTTTCTTGTGTGAGTGCTGGGTTAGATATCAGTGATTATGAAAGAACGTTGTATGATGAAGGAAAATTTCAAGAATATTACCATGTACATGGTTTAGGCGTAGAACTCGCAGAAGCCTTAGCTGAAATCGTACACAAACAAATACGTCTTGATTTGGATATTGTACCTAAAGAAGGACATACGTTAAAAGATGTTCAAATGAAACAATATACGGGTTGTCGATATTCTCCTGGATATGCTGCTTGTCCTGATTTGGAAATGAGTCGGTTGATTTTTGATTTGTTAAATCCAGAAGAGTTTGGGGTAGAGTTGAGTGAAACTTTTCAAATTCATCCTGAACAAAGTACGTGTGCGATAATTGTACCTCATAAAGAAGCTTCGTATTACAATGTGTAAAATTACCAAAAATTTAACAAAAATAGGATAAAATGCATAAAATTAATAATCTTAAGGATTTCTCTTGCTGAATAAAATATTAGATTTTTGTTTTACAACTTCAAAGCAGCCGGTTCTTTTAAAAGATTTATTAGTTGCCAATGTGCAACACAATGAGAAAATGCATGTTGATGCTGCAAAATTGGGATTTCGACTTAAAATTGGAAATGCCTATATTGTATATATTTGTATTATCTCTATTTTTGCTGTACCTTTGGCAGCTATTTCACATAAAATATTTGCCAACATTGATTCTCATGCCTCAATTGTTGCAGCAGTCATTTTCACCGCAGTGATTTTTATTTGGTTTAACTTTTTTCGTGTATGGATTAAAGATAAAATGTCAGGAAAAGTCATACGAGAAGCGTGGGTAGTACATTTCCCTTATTTTCCTTACGATGAATATCGATATAAAATTGAAGAGATTTTTCATAAAGCCATGAAAGCAGAAGTTCCTAAAAAAGATTTGGAAAAGTATATTTTGGATAACTTGATTCAAGAATAGTTTTTGAGCTGAAAAGAAAGAAGTAAAAAATCAGAAGTGACGAGTAACTAGTTCTGGTCGTGAATTGCTTTTGCGGTCGGGTTTCTTTGTTGCTTTAACTTCATATCTACGTAAGTTCCTATTGTATTTTGCTTTTGTTTAAACCCTAAGGTGATTTTTCGTTTGCTGGGAATATGCTCATATATTTCAAACCCTGCTTCAAACATTGAAAGCCGAATAGGCGTAGCAATCGCATACGTGGTTACAATGGCTGTTTCGTTACACAAATTAAAAATATCTTTAAAATACTCCACACTCCAAAGCTCACGATTGACCTCACTGCTGAATGCATCTTGATAGACAACATCAATGTTCTTTAATGTTTTGATGTACTCTCTGGCATTGCCAAGAAACAGTTCAATATGAAATTGCTCATTGGTGTAAGTGTGATGAGTAAGTAAACTACGAATGATTGGCGCAATGGCTTCAAACTCTTTGGGATAAGTAAAGTTTTTCAGTGATAAAATCAGATTTTCATCCAATTCGGGTGAATAAATGGCGACTTGAATATTGAGTTGGTTTTTTAAAATATAGTAAAGTGTGGCAAAGGTGTTATACCCTAAGCCAAAACAGATGTCTAAAATACGAAGCTGAGTGGTATGGGCATGAAAGCTTAATGCAGGGATTACATGCTTATACAAGGCTTCTTGTATGGCTCCATCATCCACATTATGATAGTGTTGATTGTAGTGTGTTGAAAAAAGGGTATGTGAACCATCTTTGGTAGGAACTATCAAAGACCGCTGCCCCACATATGCAGTTTTTTAGCGGTAAAACAATAATATTTATCAAATAAATCATCAATGTTATTAATGGCGACAAAAGAAGCTTTATCCAGTAAGTGTTTGATTTCATCTTCGTCACAAGAACTTTTTTTCTCTAAAATAATAATATTAGCAGAGTTTTCTAAGGCTTTGTACATCAGTGCTAAGATCCTATCTTTTTGAGAACATTGTGTTAAAACATTACTTAAAATAATGTATTCATACTCTCGTGCAACCCCATTGAGATGGGCATCTTTTTGGGTGTTAAACTCAATGGTTTTTACAGCACCATTTAAATTTTGGGCAACTTCTTGAACAATGGGAGCGATAAAGTTCATCCCATTGTTGATATGTAAAATCGCAATATTTTCAAAGGGTTGAAAAAGCTCTTTAAAAAGATTTAACGCATCTTGCACGTTTATAAACCCAATTTTTTCATTTTCTTTTCACTTAAAAAAAGCTCTTTGTTATTCATAATACCAATATCTTTTCGTAAAATATCTTTGGCAATTTTTTGTGCCCCTTTAAGTGAGTGCATATCACAGGTACCACATTGGTAAATATTGAGTTCGGGAATATCGCTTTGGCTTTTAACGGCTAGCACATCTTTCATGGCTTCTTTCCACGCTTTGGCAACTTTTTTCTCACTGGGGCTTCCCAATAAACTCATGTAAAACCCTGTTCGGCAACCCATGGGTGAAACATCAATGATTTCAACATCTTTAGAGTTTAAATGCTCTCGAATAAATCCAGCAAACAGATGTTCTAAGGTATGAATGCCTTTTGAACTCATTTTCTTTTTGTTTGGGGCATAAAATCGTAAATCAAATACCGTAATAACATCACCCGAGGGTGACTTCATGGTTTTAGCCACACGCACAGCAGGGGCTGGCATAATGGTGTGATCAACTCGAAATGAATCTAATAATGGCATAATTTTTCCTTCTGTCTTGTTTTATGACAAAATTCTAACACATTACTCTTGAAGTGGTCTTTATATTTTCAGTTAATGCCCAAATTTTTACGTACCATGGCTTTGTATGCTTTCATATGCACTTTAAGCATAGAGGGAATGATTTCCAATCGACACGCATGAACAATATGAGCATACTCTTTTTTAGAGTAAATTGATTCACGATTACGAGCAAGAAGTATCATTTTATTGACATCATCATTAAGGTTTATATCACTTCGGTCGCAAATGGCATCATACACATTAAAAAAAACACGACGATCGTGTGAGTCCATCTTGCAACTGTCATCCAGCATTTTAAGTGCCAATTTAGAGGCATACTCAATTTCAAGTGGTGTAAAATCATACGTCAAAGCCCATTCATATGCTTTTTTAAAAATATCCATATCCGCGCCTTTTTAAAGATGTGTATGCAAGTTTTGTACCTAAAAAAATTGGGTTGAGAATAAATTTTAGATTTTATAAAAAGATAACTGATATCTTCTTACGCGTAGGAGTGATTTTTTATGATAAAAGGAGCTTAAAAAAAGTTACGTAAAACAAAAAAGAGAAATAGGAGATATTTTCCTATTTCTCTTCTATAAAGAATTACCCTTCAAGCTCATCTGAATAATCAGCAGCAGCCATTCGAGTTAATTGTCGATATCGGTATTGAGCCTCTTTTTTATTTTGTAACAATAATGCTTCCGCATGTTCTGGGTTAAGTTTTTTCAACGAGTTATATCGTGTTTCTTGTAATAAGAACTCTTCGTATCTGTCCCAGTTTGGTTTTTTACCAAAAATTTTGATTGGGTTTTCACCTTTTTCAACTTTTCTTGGATCAAAGATATAAATTGGCCAGTATCCACAATCAGTAGCTAATTGTCCTTGATCAACTGATTTCATCAATCCACCTTTAATACCGTGTGCAATACAAGGAGAGTACGCAATAATTAAAGAAGGTCCATTATACTCTTCTGCTTCTTTAAGGGCTTGTGCTACTTGTTTTTGGTTTGCTCGAGAGTTGATTTGTGCCACATAGATGTTTCCATAGGTCATAGAAATATACCCTAAATCTTTTTTCGCATTGGGTTTACCGTCATTAGTAAAGTCAGCAATAGAACCAGTACGTGCAGCTTTAGATGATTGTCCACCTGTATTTGAGTACACTTCTGTATCAACCACTAAAACATTTACATTTTGTCCCGTTGAAAGTACGTGGTCTAATCCACCGTAACCGATGTCATATGCCCAACCATCTCCACCGATGATCCATTGAGATTTTCTTACGATGTATTTTCTAAGACTTAATAAATCTTTTACACCTGGTAAATCTTGGTTTTGCTCTAATTGAGGTACCAATTTATCTCTGATTTCTTGAGTTTTAGGACCATTGTTTCTGTTTTCAATCCACTCTTTGTATAAAATTTTAAGTGGGTTGGTAACTTTATCCATGGTATCTGTCATAATGATTTGCATTCGGTTTCTGATTGATTCATTTCCGTGGTGCATACCATAACCAAATTCAGCAGTATCTTCAAATAAAGAGTTCGCCCATGCTGGTCCTTCCCCTTTTGCATTTTTTGTATATGGAGTTGATGGTGCTGATGCTGAGTAAATTGAAGTACACCCAGTTGCATTGGCAATCATCATTCTATCCCCAAACATTTGTGTTGCTAAAGTGATGTATGGAGTTTCTCCACATCCTGGACATGCACTGTGGAATTCAAATAAGGGTTTAGCAAATTGAGAACCTTTTACGCTGTCTTTTTCTATTAAGTAATCTTTGTATGTTACATCATTGAATAAGTAATCGGCGTTTTCTTGTTCTCCCTCTTTTTCCATCTCTTCGTAAGGAACCATCACTAAAGATTTGTCTTTTGTAGGACAAATATCTACACAAACATTACATCCTGTACAGTCCATAATAGATACTTGGATTTTAAATTTCAATCCTTTGTCTTTGAGACCTTTACCTGTGGCATCTAAGTTGTGCGCTTTTACACCTTCTGGTGCATTTTCAAACTCTTTTTCATCCATTAAGAACGGTCGAATAACCGAGTGCGGACACTCAAATGAACATTGATTACATTGAATACAGTTCTCTTCAATCCATTGAGGAACCATCGTTGCAATGGCTCGTTTTTCATATTTTGTGGTACCGTTTTCAAATGTTCCATCTTCTCTGTTTGTAAAAATAGAAACAGGTAAAGTATCTCCTTTTGCTGCATTAACGACTTTTGCAAAGTTTTCAACAAAATCACTTCCCACATATTTAGAGTTAACAATTAAAGGACCACCTTCAAGTTTTGACCACTCAGAATTTACTTCAACTTTAACCAATCCCGCTTCACCTGAATCAATCGCAGCGTAGTTCATTTGAACGATTTCATCCCCTTTATTTCCATACGCTTTTTTCGCATACTCTTTCATATACGTTTTAGCTTCTTCATAGGGGATAACATCGGCAAGTTTAAAGAATGCAGCTTGCATAATGGTGTTTGTTCTTGTCCCTAATCCAATATCTCGAGCTAATTTTGTTGCATTGATGATATAAAAGTTTACTTCTTTATCGGCTAAGATTTTTTTAACTCGGTCAGGAATTCTTTGTGCCACTTCTTGGGCTGTATGAATAGAGTTAAGTAAGAAAGTCCCGCCTTTTCTGATTTTATCGATTACTTCATATTGCTCTAAGTAAACCTCTTTAGAACAGGCGACAAAACTTGGATTGGATACAAGGTATGTTGATCGAATTGGGTCTTTGCTGAATCTTAAGTGAGATCGTGTATATCCCCCTGATTTTTTTGAATCGTATGCAAAGTAAGCTTGTGCATAAAGATTGGTTTTATCCCCAATAATTTTTACTGAGTTTTTATTTGCCCCAACAGTACCATCAGCACCAAGTCCGTAGAATAAACACTCTCTTACTTCATCAGAAACAACCGATACATTTTCTCCTACTGGAATCGATGTAAACGTAACGTCATCGTTGATTCCTACTGTGAAGTTGTCTTTTGAATCTTCTTTGGCTAAGTTGTCATATAACGCAATGATTTGTGCAGGAGGAACATCTTTTGAAGATAATCCGTATCGCCCACCAATAATTTTTGGTTTTTTAGCTTCATTATAAAATACTGATTTAATATCTAAGTATAATGGCTCACCTAAACTTCCTGGCTCTTTGGTTCTATCTAAAACACAAATTCGCTCAACAGATTTTGGCAATACATTCATAAAGTATTTTACACTAAAAGGTCGGTATAAATGAACGGTTAACAATCCGATTTTTCTGCCTTCTTTGGCTCTTAAGTAATCAATGGTTTCTCGAATGGTTTCATTAACTGAACCCATTGCAATAAGAATATCGGTTGCATTTTCATCACCGTAGTAAGTAAATGGCGCGTAGTTTCTTCCTGTTACTTTAGAAATCTCTTGCATATATTCATTAACAATATCAGGAACGGCATCGTAAAATTTGTTTTGAGCTTCTCTTCCTTGGAAGTAGATATCGTCATTTTGTGCGGTACCTCGAGTCACAGGTGATTCTGGATTTAAAGAAGTATCTCTGAATCGTTGTACGGCTTCTTTATCTAATAATCTATCAAATACAGCATAATCCATGACTTCAATTTTATTGATTTCATGAGAGGTTCTAAACCCATCAAAAAAGTGCATAAATGGCACTCTTCCTTTAATGGCTGCTAAGTGAGCAATCCCTCCAATATCCATAACTTCTTGAACAGAACCAGAGGCTAGCATTGCAAAACCTGTTGCACGTGCTGACATAACATCTTGGTGATCTCCAAAAATAGATAAGGCGTGTGCGGCTAATGCTCTGGCACTGACATGAATAACACCCGGTAACAATTGACCGGCAACTTTATACATATTAGGGATTTTCAGTAATAACCCTTGTGATGCTGTATACGTTGTAGTTAACGCACCTGCTTGTAATGAACCATGAAATGTACCAGCTGCCCCCGCTTCTGATTGCATTTCAATAACTTTAACTGTTGAACCAAAAAGGTTTTTCTTTCCTTGTGTTGCCCACTTTTCAGTGTTATCTCCCATTTGAGATGATGGAGTAATTGGATACACCCCAGCGACTTCTGTAAAAGCATATGATACATAAGCAGCTGCTTCGTTTCCATCCATAGTAGCAAAAATTTTAGACATGAACTTTTCCTTATATTTATTGAACGTATAGGATACTTTCTCTTTACTTAATTAAAAATAAAATATTTGTCCGAAAGATTGGTTTTATAGTATAGATTCAAAAAGAAACAGATAAAGTTTAAATAATTAATTCTTATAATTAAGAATCAGTTAAATAATGACAAAAGTATATGAATTAATGAATTTTTAAAGATAATGTACTTTTGATATGTAATAACGATGTAACAAATATGTAAGAAGTATGTATATATGGGCTTAGTTATAAGTATATTAAAATAAACTTATAATATAATTTTAATAAAAGTGCTTTCTGTATTTAAAAATATTTTTTAATATTTATTTAAGAAAAAATCTGTTTTTCGATAAGTTTAACGGCTTCTAACGCATTATTGGCAATAAAAGGGGTATGTTGTTTTAACTCTTCTTCTTTTCCATAGCCACACAATACTCCTACACTGGAAATATTGGCACAAGAAGCAGCAATTAAATCCAATTTGGTATCACCAATCATCCAAATATTGGATGAGTTGCTATTGGCGTTCATTAAGTCAAGTGTTCTTAAAATGGGTTCAGGATGAGGTTTGGGATTTTGGACATGCTCTCTTCCTGTAATATGTTCAAAATAGTTTTTGATATTCATATGCTCCAGCAATGGAATGGTATAGGCTCCGGTTTTGGTTGTAACCACTGAGAGTCTGGCAAATGAAGTGGCATATTGTAATGATTCAACGGCTTGGTCTAAAAGCAGTGTTTGTGCTTTAGAAATGAGTCGATAACGTGCTTTATAGACATCAACAAAATCAAAGGCGTATGTTTTGGAGACGCCTAATTGTTCGTACATTATATCCAAAGGGTAACCAATAAGGGCTTTAATATCTTCTTCATTGCCCTTAAAATCAAAATTCATTTTTTCAAAAGAGTGATAAAAGGTTGATACAATTGCATCGGTTGAGTCAATGAGTGTGCCATCTAAGTCAAACAGTATAATTGTGGGTTTTTTCATGGTTACTCTTTTATCCAATCTTTTTGATTATGGGTTATCCTAATAATGGCAGGCTGAATGTTTTTAATTTGACTGTTCACTACGGTAATGGAGTTAGGAATATATAAAAACAAGTAGGGAATGTCGTGCGTAATTTTAGCAAAAATTTCTTGATATAAGGTTTGCAATTCATTGGAATCAATGGTGACAGAAGCTTTTTCAATAAGTGCATCTACTTCTTTATTGTGATAGCCCACAAAATTAAAAGCGCCTTTTTTATCGCTGTTACTGTGCCAAATTGGGTAAGCATCGGGCATCAGAGCCAAACTCCAACCTAAAATCACTGCTTCAAAATTTCGAGGATGAACAACCGTATTTAAAAAGGCTTGCCACTCCATAACACGTATTTTCATTTGTACACCTATTTTTGCCAATTGGTATTGCAAAATCTCAGCTGCATTAATACGTGTATCGTTGCCTGTATTGGTGACCACTTCAAAAACCAAAGGATGGGTATCATTGTAACCTGCTTCTAAAAGCAGAGCTTTGGCTTGTTCCAAATTGGGTTTTGGGGCATCAACATTTTCATTAAACGCAAAACTGCCGGGTAAAAAAGGTCCTGTACACACTTTGGCATGTCCAAAAAAGAGTATATCGACTAACTCTTGCCGATTAATGGCAAGATTCAAAGCTTCTCTGACACGTCTATCTTTGAATTTGTCGTTTCTTAAATTAAATCCCAAATAGGTGTAGGCAAAACTGGGTTGTTCGATGATTTTATAATCTTCTTTAAACTTTTCATCAATTTGTCTGTCTAATTGTAAAGGCGTAAGTCCACCTAAATCCAACAGATTTTGCTTGAGCATCAAAAATGAGGTGGTCGGATCAGGTAAAAATTTGTATAAAATGGTATTGATTTTAGGTTTACCTTCAAAATAGTCTTCATTGGCAATGAGTTCAATATCGGAAGAGGGTTTGAACGTTTTAAGTTTATATGACCCTGTTCCTATGGGGTTTTTATTAAAATCGCTTTTCATTAAATCTTTTTCTTGATGCAAAATATGTTTGGGTAAAATACCTACCAGCCAAATCTCTAAGGCTTTAAAATAAGGCTGAGTATAGATAATTTCAAGCGTATAATCATCAAGTGCTGTAACACTTTTGACGTTGGTGTAATTTGAAGCAATGGAGGTATAAATATGGGGATTTTTTATCGTATCATAGGTAAAAACAACATCGTGTGCTGTAAAAGGAGTTTTGTCGTGCCACAGAACATCTTTTCGTAGGTGTACGATTAAATGAGTTTTGGTTTTAAATTCATAAGAAGAGGCCAATTCAGTGGTAATTTTTCCATGAACGTCATATTTAAACAGACCATTAAACAGCCATTGACTGATCTCACTGCTGGCAGAGTCATTGGATAAAATAGGGTTAAGACGACTGGGATTTGAACTCATGGATAAGTTTAATGTACTTGCTGTTAATAAAGTGAAAAGTGAAAGGTGAAAAGTGAAGAGTATAATAAATTTTTTCATGGGGTATTGTACTGTTTTTTGTATAAAAAAAGGAGCAACAATCGTTGCTCCTTGTAAAATGGCTTGAAAAAAAGACCAATTATCTTTTTGAAAATTGGCTGCTTTTTCTTGCTTTCTTTTTACCAAATTTCTTTCTTTCAACAGATCTTGAATCTCTTGTAAGTAATCCATGTGGTTTTAAAATGGTTCTAAATTGCTCATCAAAAGCAACTAAAGCTCTTGAAATACCGTGTCTAACAGCGTCTGCTTGTGAAGAATATCCTCCACCTAATGTTTTAACAACAATATTTACAGAAGTCTCTTGTTTTGCTACTTCTAATGGTTGAGTAACTCTTTTTTTAATTGACTCATGTCCACCTAACCACGCATCTAAAGATTGACCGTTAATTGTAAGTTGACCGTTTCCAGCTTCTAACCATACTTTCGCGATAGAAGTTTTTCTTCGTCCAGTTGCATATACTTTTGCCATGAGTCTTATCCTTTAATTTGAGCAGTGTGTGGGTGTTCAGCACCTGCATATACTTTTAATTTTTTTAACATTGCTTTACCAAGAGTAGTTTTTGGTAGCATCCCTCGTGTAGCTAATTTGTAAAGCTTTTCAGGGTTTTTTTCAAACATTTCAGACATTTTGTGAGTTTTAGTACTTCCAAAGTATCCTGAGTGTGTGTAGTAATTTTTAACTTCCAGTTTGTTTCCTGAAAATTTTGCTTTTGAAGCATTGATAATGATTACGTTGTCTCCACAATCTACATGAGGTGTAAAATATGGTTTATTTTTTCCTCTTAAAATTGAAGCAGCTTCTGTAATAATTCTTCCGAATACTTTATCAGTTGCGTCAATTACTATCCAATCTCTATTGATTTCGTTAGCTTTCGCCATTTGAGTAAATTTCATCTATTTTCTCCGATTTATTTATGAGGTCGAATAATAGTGTAGTAAAGCTTATGAATAACTTAAATTAAGTAAAATTTAAAATTTATTTGAATTTTACAATAAATTTAGAACCAAAATTGAGTTCACTCTCAATTTGTAAGTCAAAATGGTGCAATCGTAAAATCTTTAAAACGATAAACAACCCTAAGCCTAAAGAGTTGTTCCAGTTATTTTTTGAAACACGATAAAACTTATTTTTAATTTTTTCTAACTCTTTTGAGTCAATACCAATACCCATATCAATCACTTTGATATCTTCTGGTGTGAGTTCAATGGTCACTTTATCTTCGGAATATTTTAAGGCATTTTCAATTAAATTGCCAAGGGCAATTGACATTAAGGTCTCATCAACATTTAACGTAACATCGTCTCCTTCAATGACAATATTACGATTTTTATATTTCTGCTTTAAATCGCTTATAATTTCTTGGCACAATTTTTTCATGGAGCAAGGTTTAAAAAACCCTTCTTGTTTGTTCTCTTCAAGTTTTAAACTCAAACGAAGTCGGTCAATGAGTGCGGACATTTTATTGGCATTGCTGTAAATCTTTTTTAAAAAACTCTCTCGCATAGTTAAGGGCAGATTTTTATCGGTTAAAATGGTTTCGGTGTAACCTGAAATAATGGCAATGGGATTTTTAAACTCATGTGAAATGGCTGAAATGATTTCATCTTTTTGTTGATTGGCTAATTTTAGTTTTGCGGTGTGTTTGGATTTGAGTTTCTCTTTTTTGGAAAGCTTAACTGCCACCTTTCGTAAAAGTTTTGAGATTTGGTAAAACTCTAAGGTATAACTTGAATTGAGTGATTTGAGATTGGATTTATTGAGTCCATCTTTTTTAGAGAGTTTGGTTAAAAAAAGTAAGATTTTATCAGTTTGAAGTTGTATACGATTGCTAATAACATAAATAATCAATAACGTAAAAAGTAAAAAAACAGCAAAAATAGTACTGATTTGTAAAGTCAAATTCATAAACTGTGCTTCGACGTGCGTAAGATAATCTCCCATACGAATATAAATAAGCTGATTATCAACAGAGACTTTTTTAACAACATTGAGCATCTCTTTGTTGAGAGTATCTGATTTTCGAATCACTTTTCCTATGCCTTGTTCATTGATATTGACAATCTCTTCTCTGTTAATATGATTGTCCATGGTATTTTTGTCTTTATCGCTTTCTGCAATGACCGTACCCTTTGCATCAATAATGGTGATACGTAAGTGTGTTTTTTCTTTCAACAGACGTACTTGTGCATCCAAATCATTTAAATGAGTTAATGCCACACTAAAAGCATCAATATTTTGAGAAAGATTTTTTTCGACCTCTTCAATGTAGGTGGCTTTTAACCAGTAAAAAGTAATAACAGTAACACTTAATAAGATGCTTGAAAAAATCAGAATAAAAGAGCGTAAAAAGAGTTGATGAATTTTTAACAAAAAATATAACCCTCGCCGCGAATGGATTTGATGTACTCTTTTTTCCCTTTGGGGTCAATTTTCTCTTTTAATCGTTTAATGGCAACATTAACGGTTTTAAGTTTTTTATCGTAAGAGTCTTTCCAAACAGCATCAAGAAGATGTTCTCTGGAGAGTAAGATATCTTTGTTTTTAATAAATTCCAAAAACAAATCGTGTTCTAAATGCGTTAATTCAATGGGTTTTTCATTGATATAAAATTTTTTGTTGGATTTTTTATAGACAATGTCTTTGACTTTTAAAAGCTCAACCTCTTTTTTACTGCGTTTTAAAACCGCTTTAACACGTGCAGAGAGTTCTTTTAGATTAAAAGGCTTGGTGATATAATCATCGGCATACGAAGAAAAACCCGTTAGGATATCTTCCTCTTTATCTTTTGCAGTCACGTAAATCACGGGCATATTAAACCCTTTTTGTTTGATGTTTTGGATAAACATAATTCCATCCATGCCCGGAAGATTTCTGTCCATTAAGATTAAGTCAATCTCCTCTTCTTCCAGAACATGTTCTAACGTGGCATTGACTTGCAAAAAACCAATGGTTTCAAACCCTTCTTTTTGTAAAGTGTATTCCAGAAGTTCTAAAATATCCTCTTCATCTTCAACTATTAGTATTGTACTCTTTTCCAAGTTTCACCTTAGGGTTGTCTTCGGTTATTTTTTTAGGCTTTCTGTCGTCTTCGTATTCGATTACGGTATCTTTTGAAATTTTAATGACTCCAGGAGAGTATTTAATCGATAAAATTCTAAAGATAAAAAATACAAAAATCACACACAGTAAAAAAGCAATATCAAAATAATCTTTGTTTCTATCTGAAGCCAATATAATAACATCTCGAATCAAAAAGATGATAAAAATATCAACCACAAATCTCAGTCGTAACTTCTCTTTTTTGATAAAGTCCGACACCATTTTTACGACTTCCATAATCACAATGAACTCTAACATCAAGATAATGGCTTTGTAAAACTCTAAGTTAATGGATACAATCACAGTGAAAATTATCGCTGCGATTGAGACTTCGTAATTGTTTGCGAAGTAGTGTTTGATTTTATATACGGATCGTTTCATATCGCAATTGTATCATATATTGGTTTATGCTTGATGGATTTCTCCACCTAAATGAGCATACAACAACAAATTTGCAATACTTGCTGCTCGGTCAGCTACTTTTTCAAGTCGTCTCAACGAGCTTAAAGCTTCAAAATAATCCTTTGAAAGCTCTTTATTTTTTGTAATCATTTTTAAAATGTTTTTTTCAATCATAGAGTATAAATCATCGGTTTTACTCTCTTCAACTACCACTTTATGAAAATAGTCTTCGGTTTCATTTTCATTTTCAATTTGAATAATTTTCAGGGCAGTTTTAATGGCCAAAATGGCTGATTTGTGTAAGGGAATACCATATTCATTGATTTTATCCAAATCAATTTCACTGCTGACTATGCGAGAAAAACTTTTAATGAAACTTCGTGTATTTGTACTTGCTCGTACAATTTCATTGGTGATTTTTAAATACGATACCAAGACCCGCAAATCTTTTGCTTCTGGAGCATGTAACGCCAATGTCGTCACAATCAAATTATCAATTTTATTGGAAGTTTTTTCCAAATTGATTAACTCATTTTTTGCTTCATTAAAAAGAGAATATTTCTTACTCTCAATGGCTTCTAATGCCAATTCATTGGCTTTTGCAACACAAACACCTATACCATACACCTCATTTTTGATGCTTTCTAATTTTTCTTTATAAACGGGTAACATTATCCGAACCTTCCTGTAATATAATCTTCTGTTTTTTTCTCTTTTGGATTGACAAAAATGGTTTCTGTCTCATCGTATTCAATCAATTTTCCTAAATGGAAAAATGCCGTATAATCCGCCACACGTGCAGCTTGTTGCATATTATGTGTCACGGTGATGATGGTGTATTTTTTCTTTAACTCCAACATCAAAGCTTCAATTTTTTCCGTGGAAATTGGGTCAAGTGCAGATGTGGGTTCATCCATTAAAATCACATCCGGACGTACGGCAATGGTTCGCGCAATACACAATCGTTGTTGTTGCCCTCCTGAAAGTGACGTTCCAGGAGCGTTTAGTTTGTCTTTAACTTCCTCCCAAATACCTGCACCAATTAAGGATTCTTCTACCAACTCATCACACGCTTTTCCTTTTTTTACAATGCCATGTTTAATCGGGGCATATGAAACATTTTCATAAATGGATTTAGGAAAGGGATTGGGTTGTTGAAACACCATTCCAATTCGTTTTCTTACACTGACCACATCAATATCTTTGTCATAAATGTTTTTATCATCAATGACAACCGTTCCTTTGATTTTTGCACTGGCAACCAAATCATTCATTCGATTTAAACATCGTAAAAAGGTTGATTTTCCACATCCTGATGCCCCAATAAGTGCTGTGATTTTATTTTCATATAAATCAATATTAATATCATGCAAAGCATGATTTTGTGCATACCATAAGTTTAAATTATTTGTTTTTATTTTTACATTCATTACCATTTTACCTCAAATTTTTTTCTTAAAATAACTGCAATAGTGTTCAACGATATTAATACGGTCAACAACACAATAATCCCTGCGGCAGTTTTCTCAATATAGGCTCGTTCAGGCATTCCTGACCACGTAAAGATTTGTGCTGGCATAACCGTTGCAGCTGATGTGATATTTGTTACTGCATCAGGAACAAAAGCAATCATCCCCACAATAATTAAAGGAGCCGTCTCTCCCATAGCTTGAGCTAAAGCAATAATTGAACCCGTTAAAATACCAGGAAATGCCAACGGCAAAACGTGGTCTTTGGTCACTTGCCATTTGGTTAAGCCCAAACCATAACCGGCTTGTCTGATACTTGCAGGTACGGATTTTAAAGCGGCTTTTGAACTGACAATAATAATAGGCAAAGACATCAAGGCTAATGTCATCCCTCCAACCAAAGGAGAGCTTCGAGGCACTCCAAAGAAGTTGATAAAAATCGCCAATCCTAAAAGCCCAAATAAAATTGAAGGAATAGCTGCAAGATTGTTAATATTAACTTCAATTATTTGAGTGATTTTATTATCAGGAGCAAACTCTTCTAAATAAATCGCTGTCATCACTCCAATAGGTACAGCCAATGACATGGTGACCAGCATGGTTAAAACTGAACCAATAATGGCAGAGTAAAATCCTGCATTTTCTGGGATTTTAGAATCTCCTGTGAAAAAGAAAATAACATTAAATCGTGTTTCAATCTCTTCTTTTAAAATTAACTCTTCAACTTTGGCTTTTTGTGCATCACTGAGTCTTGAATATTTTCCTTTGACATGTTGATCAGCTTCTGCATTTAATAGTGCCCAAAAGGTTTGTGTGGTACCTATCCATTCTGGGTTGGCTGCAATATCTTGAGGAAGACTTCGTAACCAAGCTCGACTAATAAGTCGGCTCATATCTCTGTCAAAAATTCCGTAAGGATTTTGTGCGGTTTCTTCATCTATGGCAATGTCAACTTTAACATACGATTGTTGAAATGCAGGCGTACCTGTTTTAATAATGTCAAAAAGAAAAAAACCTAAAAACGATAACGACAAAATCACTGCGGCTAAAGTCGTATATTTAAATCGTCGAGCCAGACGATTTCTTTTTTGTATTTGTGGAATATAAAAATTATTTGGAATATTTTTTTTCATGTGTAACCTTAGAGATTTGAGATTTTATATTTTTGATGAAATCGTCGAATGGTGGTAATTGAAATCACATTAATAATTAACGTTACAACAAATAAAACAAGCCCCAGTGCAAAAGCAGAGAGGGTTAAAGAACTGTCAAACTCTTGATCTCCCACTAAGGCTTCAACAATTTTTACCGTTACTGTGGTCATATCTTCAAGAGGATTCATCGTTAAATTGGGGCGTAAACTTGCTGCCATAACAACAATCATGGTCTCACCTAATGCTCTTGAAACACCTAAAAGCGTTGCGGCAATAATACCTGGCATAGCAGAAGGTAAAACCACAAATTTAATGGTTTCTGCTTTATTCATTCCCAATGCCAATGAACCATTTCTGACATTTTGAGGAACAGAACTAATCACATCATCACTCAAACTTGAAATAATGGGAATAATCATAATACCCATAACCACACCCGCACCTAAAGCACTTCGATACGAGGCTTGCATACCAAAAACAGCAAAAAGATCAACAATAAAAGGAGCCACAGTAATCGCAGCAAAAAATCCGTATACAACCGTTGGAATACCTGCTAAGATTTCCAAGGTAGGTTTAATAATATTTCGCACCTTTAATGAAGCATATTCTGACATATAAATGGCACTGAATAATCCAATAGGAACTGCCACTGCCATGGCAATAAGAGTAATGTAGAATGTTCCAGCAAAAATAGGAACGGCACCAAATTGTGCATTGGCAACTTCTTCACCTCCTCTTGAGGCTCCTGCTAAAAAGGCGGTATCGGGATTCCATTGTGTCCCAAATAAAAACCCAGTAATACTTTCTCGTTGGAAAAAGTGTACCGATTCAAAAATAATTGAAAATAAAATTCCAAAAGTGGTTAAAATTGAAATTAATGTTGCAAATACCAAGATACCTTTAACCACATTTTCGATTAAATCTCGAGCTTTAGTACTTGCTTTAATATTTTTTGCTACTAACACCAAGCTTAAGGCAGCCAAACACAATGCCGATGTGACAAGCATAAAAGGGGGAATTAAATTAAAATCAAACAGATATAAAAAAAGCCCTGTCGTAATAAGCATTAAAGCCGGTAAACCTGTATACAGTGTAGTAAGCCAACCATATTGTTCAGGTTGGGAGTGTAGGGCAATCCCTTGCGCATTGATGTTATTGGCTTTTGATTTTCCCATAATAAAAGCGATAAATAAAAGCGGAATTAAACCACCAAAAAATATCAAAAAAAGTAGGTCATTTGACATAAAGCAATCCTTGTGAAATTAAAAAACCTCTACATTCATGTAGAGGTTTTTTTGAATAGTTTGTTCTATTATTTAATAGGAAGAATAGTGTGTTTTTCTACCATTTCTTTGGTTAAAAGCGTTCGAGCTTTAACAGATTTTTGAACATCTCTTAATGTTTCAGTTGGCATTGGAATTAATCCTATGTTTTTTAATACCCCTTTTTGACCAATCATGGCATCTTGAACATATAAATCCATGAACTCTGCAACGCCTTTGATTTTACCAATGTGTGCATTTTTCATGTACATAAACATACTTCGAGATACAGGGTATTTACCGTCTGCAATATTTTTAGCCGTTGGAGCAATACCGTTTAACGTTACACCTGAAATTTTGTCATGGTTTTCTTCTAAGAAGCTGTAACCAAAATAACCCAATGCCGCTTTATCTTGAGTGAGTTGTTGAACGATTAAGTTATCATTTTCCCCACTTGGAATATACGCACCATCGGTTCTAACTTTTTTATACTTTCCTTGTGCTTCACCGTAAGCAGGAAAACTTTTTGATGCTTTTTCCATCACCATTTCATCAAAAGAGTCTCGTGTTCCAGATGTTGTAGGAGCGCCTAACATTCTGATTTCTCGATTTGGTAATGTTGGGTCAATATCGCTCCATTTTTTGTAAGGATTTGCAATAAGTGTTTTACCGTCTTTGCTTGGAACTTCTTGTGCAATGGCTAAAAAGATTTGTTCTTTGGTTAAGTTAAAACTTGGATTTTCTTTACTTTGAGCAATCGCAATACCATCATAACCTACCATTAAACCAGTAATTTCAGTAACACCATTAGCTTTACACGTTTCAAACTCTTTGGTTTTCATAGCTCGTGAAGCATTGGTAAAACTTGGAGTGTCTAAACCAGCACCTGCACAGAAAATTTTCATTCCACCACCTGAACCGGTTGATTCTACAACGGGTGTTTTAAACCCAGTTGTTGCTCCAAACTCTTCAGCAACATAACTCGTAAATGGGTAAACTGTAGAAGACCCAACAATTCTAATTTGATCATTAGCCATCATTGAAGTGGCAATTGATGCAGTTGCAAGCAGTGCAATAGCAGATTTTTTGATACTCATTTTCATCTCCGTGTTTTGATTTTAACTCTGAAAGTATAATCGCTTTGGATTACACTTTGGTTACAAACAAACACCCACAGGAATATCGAGTTTTTTAGAGATTTTTTTGATTTTGCCTAAGGTATAATCAAAGTTTCTTTTTTTGGTATTAATGCCAATTTCGATAATGGCACACGAAACAGAAAGCAAATCAAATTTTCTTTGGACATTAAATCGGTCCATACAAACCATGCAGTTATTAGAAATATCCTCTTTATTGTAAAGGCTAATGACACTGTGTTTAAATTCATCTTGTAGTATTGAAGCATAGGCAAAAACATCTTCATAGGTTAAACAAGAAAAGCCCACAAAAAAATCATCGCCGCCAATATGCCCAATAAAAGAGTTCAAAGGGAGATGTTTTTGTAATAGCTCGGCAAAAATTAAAATAGCTCGATCGCCTTGTCTGAAACCATAGGTGTCGTTAAAGGGTTTAAAATCATTAAAATCAAAATACAACATATGAAAGATTTGATTGTTTTTGAGTTGTTTGAAGCTTTTGTAAATAAACTCTTCAATTTGATTATTACCGGGCAGTTTGGTTAAGGGGTTTTGATTTTTAGCAATTTCAATGTTGCGTTTATGAGAAAGAGAAAGCAGGGAGTTGACATTGATAAAGCCATGATATTTGTTGGCTTTTGTCACAAATATTCCTTTGGAGTTGACTTCATTCATATTATAAATTTCTAATGTTTTATCAATCCCCCAAGTGGCTTCCACGCATAAAGCAGGTTTAATAAATTTATACAAGTTGCTACTATAGGAAACATTTTTAGCCAAAGATAAACCGTATTGAGAGTAAGAAATCTTTTTGATGTCCACTTCATAAATTACCCCTTTAAGATGCGAATAATTATCAACAATAGGCACAAAGGTATTATGAGGATGATTTTTAAAATAGACAAAAAGATCATGCAATGAAGTATCGATATTTAAAGGAGTAATATACTCTATGAAGGCATTATCAATACTGTTTTTACTGTCATCGCGTCGATCATCTTTGAGAAGCTTTAAAATATTTTTATAAAAAGCTTCAATGTCATTGATTTTTGTGGTGGGTTTTTGAACCAAAAACCCCTGTATAAAATCCACACCAATATTTTTACACGTATAGTACTCCTCTTTTTGCTCAACTCCTTCAGCTACGACTTTCATGCCCATCGTATGTGCCATATCAACAATGGAAGAACAAAAAAGTTTTTTCTTGGAATCGTTGTGAATATTGGTAATAAAAAATCGATCAAGTTTAATAATATTGGCTTCACTGTAATAAAGCAGTTTTAATCCAGATACCCCAATACCAAAATCGTCAATGGCGATACTGTAACCATCTTTTTTATATTTATAAATCATTGAACTTAAGGCATTTTGTTCAATCATAGAGCCTTTTTCACTCAATTCAAAGCAGATGGCATCTTTTTTTAAACCATTTTCTTCTAACAGTTTGGCGGTTTGTCCTTGAGGACAATTTTTGCTGTAAATAATACGATTGTCTAAATTATAGAAGAGTTTAATGTTATCAATGTTGAGTTTTTTAAATTTCTTGATGGCTTTTTTTCGTAACTCTAAATCGACTTGGTAGAGTAAATCGTCTTCAAAAGCACAATCAAACAAATCTTGAATATTATGATATTCCGTGGCTATTTCAACATTACGTAACAACGCTTCAACAGCATATATTTTTCCTGTAAAAGTGTGAATGATGGGTTGAAAAGCAAAATCTAACTCTTTGAGAATCGTAATCCATTTTTCTAACATACAAATCCTTTAAGCACGATGGTACTTATAAGTTAGATTTCATAGTTAGACTAAAAGATTTGTTCGCGTTAAATCATAAAATCTAACTATGAAATTTATTCATTACTTTTTATAGCATAAGAAGTTTTGATGGTGTAAGTATAAGGGGATTTGATTACGAAATGGTTACGAAGAAGAAGTAACAAGTGACAAGTAAAAAGTAATGAGTGACAAGAAATTAACTGCTCGTCATTCCTTACTTTTCACTCGTAACTCTTACAATCCGCTGGCTTCCATAAGTCTTGCTTGATGGTCAGCAATAAGTGGGTCAATGATTTCATCAAAGAAACCATCTTGCATAATATTTTCAAGTCGGTACAGCGTCAAGTTAATTCGGTGATCACTGATTCGGTTTTGAGGATAGTTGTAGGTTCGAATACGTCCACTTCTGTCCCCAGTTCCGACTTGTTCTTTTCTGTTTGCACTGTCTTTTAAGAGTTGCTCTTGCATTTGAAGGTCATACAGTCTGGCTTTAAGAACCTTCATGGCTTTCTCTTTATTTTTATGTTGCGATTTTTGGTCTTGGTTGGTGACAACAATTCCTGTGGGTAAGTGAGTAATTCTTACTGCACTGTCCGTAGTATTAACCGATTGACCACCACATCCCGATGAACGCATTACATCTATTTTTAAATCATTAGGGTTAATTTCAATTTCAACATCATCAACTTCTGGCATAACTGCAACTGTGATAGCTGAAGTATGAACTCGTCCTTGCGATTCTGTTGCTGGAACTCTTTGAACTCTGTGAGTACCCCCTTCGAATTTAAGTCTGCTATAAACTTGATCTCCTTTAACAAGGAAAACAATCTCTTTATAGCCTCCAGCTTCACTCTCACTTGAGCTCATGATTTCAACTTTCCAACCTTTCAATTCGGCATATCGTAAATACCCTCTGAACAGATCACCTACGAATATTCCTGCTTCATCTCCACCTGCTCCTGCACGAAGTTCCAAATAGATGTTTTTATCGTCATTGGGGTCTTTGGGTACAAGTTCGATTTTGATTTGATTTTCTAACTCTTCTTTTCTCTCTTCAAGTATGACCAACTCTTCTTTGGCCAAATCTCTGAACTCAACGTCTTCAAGAAGAAGTCTGTTTTCATCAATCTCTTTGATGACTTTTAAATACTCTTTAGCCGAAGTCACAATATCTTCTAAATTTGATTGTTCCTTCGAGAGTTCGGTCATTCTTTTAATGTCGTTGGTGATGTCAGGAGAGATCAATAAGGTGTTAATCTCATTGTATCTGTCAATAAAAGGTTGTAGTTTATTTTTTAGCATGGTTTAGTTTATAGTAACTGATAAAATCAATTATATAGCATTAACCTTTAATTGTAATCGACTTACTTTTCTTGCTGCATTACCTTTTTTCAAAATACCTTTAGATACACAGTGGTGTAAGTATTTGTTTGCTGTTTTAAACGCTTCAATTGCTTGTTCTTTATCAGCACTTTCAACTGCTGCTAAAACATTTTTTGTAATGTTTTTAATTCTTGTTTTATAGAATCTGTTTCTTTCAGTTCTAACCGTTGTTTGTTTCGCTCTTTTTTCAGCAGATTTGTGATTTGCCATATTGTTTTTAACCTCTTTGTAAAAAATTTAAGGGTAGAATGTTACAAAAAATATCTTTAAAGAAAGTTTAAACTTAAGGACTTGTTAATGAAACTGTTTGGAACCGATGGTGTACGTGGAAAAGCCGGTGAATTTTTAGATGCGATGACCGCCATGAAATTGGCAATGGCAGCAGGAATATTTTTTAGAAAACAGTCATATACAAATAAAATACTCGTGGGAAAAGATACCAGACGAAGTGGTTATATGATCGAAAATGCTTTGGTCAGTGGTTTAACCGCCGTAGGATACGATGTGATTCAAATTGGACCTATGCCAACACCGGCCATTGCCTATTTGACTGAAAGTATGCGTTGTGATGCGGGAATTATGTTAAGTGCTTCCCATAATCCGTATTGGGACAATGGGATTAAGTTTTTCGATAAACACGGCGATAAATTGGGTACAAGCTGTGAAGCTGAAATTGAAAAAATCTTTTTCAACGATGAATTGATTAAAAAATCACAAGTGACAGGAAAAGAGATTGGTTCTTCAAAACGAATTGATGACGTCATTGGACGATATATCGTTTCAATCAAAAGTTCCTTTCCCAAAGATTTATCGCTTAATGGCTTACGAATTGTTTTAGATTGTGCCAATGGAGCGGCGTATAAAGTGGGTCCTACGATTTTAGAAGAGTTGGGTGCTGAAGTTATTACTATCAATAACAAACCCAATGGATTTAATATCAATGAAGATTGTGGGGCGTTACATCCTGAAAAAATTGCAAAAGTGGTTTTAGACGTACGTGCGGACATTGGAATTGCACTTGATGGTGATGCGGATCGATTGGTGATTGTTGATGAAAAGGGCAATGTCGTACATGGGGATAAACTCATCGGGGCTTTGTGTGTATATTTACATCAAGAAAAGCTTTTAAAAGGACAAGCGTGTGTGGCAACCGTGATGAGCAACAAAGCATTAGAAGATTATTTATCGTTGTATGAGTTGGCATTAAATCGAACCGATGTGGGAGATAAATACGTTTTAGAAGACATGAAAAACAATGGCATCAACTTTGGCGGTGAACAAAGCGGACATATTATTTTTGGAGATGTTGCAAAAACGGGAGATGGTTTGGCTTCAGCTCTTCAAGTTCTTGCGATGATTCTAAAAAGCGGAAAAAAGGCAAGTGAAGTGCTCAATGCTTTTGAACTGTATCCTCAACTTTTGGTCAATTTAAATGTGAGTAAAAAAGTGCCACTGGCGCAAATTGATGGTTTGGATGAAAAACTTCAAGCCATACGAACATTAGGGATGAGAGACTTAATAAGATACTCTGGAACAGAAAATAAAATCAGACTATTACTTGAAGGTAAAGAAGAAAAAATTGTCAAAAAAACGATGGATGATTTAGTGCAATTCATACAAAGTAAGCTATGAAGAAGTCCTTGTTTGTATTATTTATCGTACTTATTGCCATTGACCAATACATAAAAACTATTTTTGTCAATGGATTTGTATGGGAAAGCAGTTGTATTTCGTTTGTCTTAGCATACAACTATGGAGTGGCTTTTTCGATGTTTGAATTTTTGGCCCACAACTTAAAGTACATTCAGTTGGGGCTTTTAGGTGCAGGAGCTGTTTATTTATATTTAAATCAAAACGTTTTTAAAGAGTATGCCATTGCCATTGCCTTGCTGTATGCAGGAGGTATTAGTAATATCATTGACCGATTTATTCATGGTGGGGTAGTGGATTATGTGTATTGGCATTGTGGATTTGATTTTGCCATATTTAATTTAGCCGATGTGATTATTGACATTGCAGTGGTTTTAATCATTTGGAAACAAATCAGAACATCAAAGAAAAATAAAGAAGAACCAAACAATTTGGTGAGTTAAATAATTTTTAGATACAATTTCGAAAATTATTTAAAAAATTTAGTCATAGGTAAGATAATGGGACAAACGATAACAGAAAAAATATTCAGTGAGCACGTAGGGCGAAAAGTATACGCAGGGGAAATTGTACGAAGTCCAATTGATATGGTCATTGGAAATGACATTACCACTCCAATTTCAATTAAAGCATTTGAAGAGGGTGGATTTACACAATTAGCCAATCCCGAAGGATTTGCAATTGTTTTAGACCACTTTATTCCTGCAAAAGATATTGCCAGTGCCAATCAAGCAAAAATTTCTCGAGATTTTGCAATGAAACACGATTTAAAATACTTTTTTGATGAAAAAGATATGGGAATTGAGCATGCGTTATTGCCAGAAAAAGGATTGGTATTGCCAGGGGATGTTATTATTGGGGCAGATTCTCATACTTGTACGCATGGAGCATTAGGCGCATTTAGTACAGGAATGGGAAGTACCGATATCTCTTTTGGAATGATTACAGGTGGTAACTGGTTTAAGGTACCAGAATCAATCAAAGTGGTATTCAAAGGAAAACCTCAAGAATTTGTAACAGGTAAAGATTTAATCCTAGAAATTATTCGAATTTTGGGAGTCGATGGGGCGTTATATAAAGCGTTAGAATTTACAGGGGATACCATTGCTTATTTAAGCATGGACGACAGATTCAGTCTTTGCAACATGGCAATTGAAGCGGGAGCTAAAAATGGTATTGTGGCATACGATGAAATCACCAAAGAATTTTTAGATTCAAGAGAGAGTTTACGAGCCGAACCTAAAATTCATTACAGCGATGAAGATGCCAATTATTGTCAAGTAATTGAAATTGATGTGGCAGCACTGGAGCCTGTTATTGCATACCCATTTTTACCATCAAATGGTCACTCAATTACTCAAGCAGTCAGTGATAATATTAAAGTGGACCAAGTATTTATTGGTTCATGTACCAATGGAAGATTAAGTGATTTTAAAATTGCAGCCGAAATCTTAAAAGATAAAAAAGTGGCACGACATGTTCGACTTATTTTAACGCCAGGAACACAAAAAATTCTTAGAGATGCGACTAAATTAGGCTATATTGATACGCTTGTTGATGCCGGTGCAGTGGTTTCAAATCCAACATGTGGAGCCTGTTTGGGTGGATATATGGGAATTTTAGGCGACAATGAAGTCTGTATTTCCACGACCAATCGAAATTTTGTGGGACGAATGGGTTCAAGAAGTTCTAAAATCTATCTGGCGAATTCAGCCGTAGCAGCAGCAAGTGCGATATCGGGATACATTACTGATCCTCGTTCTTTATAGCAAAGAATCAAAAGAAAGAAGTAAGCGGTGAAAAATCAAAATCAACCACTTACTTTATTTGATATCCCCGTTATTATTTTGTGTGGCGGAAAAAGTTCTCGCATGGGTAAAGATAAAGCCTATTTGCCTTTTGGCAAGACCGATACATTAATTGAGTTTCAATATAAACGCTTAAGTTCTCTTTTTAAGCATGTTTACATCTCTTCAAAAAAGAATCACTTTGATTTTTTAACTTCTCAACAAAGACATTGTGTATTATTGGATGATACATTAACGGCGTATTCTCCCATCATAGCACTAAAATCAATACTAAAACAAGTAACCACTCCTAATGTATTTGTCATAACAGTAGATACCCCCTTTATCTCTGAAAAGACAATAAAAACACTTATAAATAAAGCGGATAATTATGAGATTACCATTGCTTGCAGTACAGAAAAGGATTACCATTTATGTGGAGTTTTTTCCTCTTCATTGCTTTTAAGAATTGAGGATATGCTTAATAATGATATTCACAAAATTGGCTATTTAATCAAAAAAAGTCATACGCAAATAATTCAATTTGAGCATGAAAAAGAGTTTTTAAATATGAATACTAAAGCCGATTATTTAGAAGCCTTAACTATCCTAAAAAAGAGCCCAAAACTCATCTGAAAACATATATAAGTTAAGCTTATAATTAAAATAAAGCAATTAAGAAAATCTTAAGTTTTATATTATCTCTTTTTGGATAACCTACGATATAAAGTTATTTGTAAAGGACATTGTATGATGAATAAAGATTTAAATGACTCTTTAGAGTTGCTTGATAACGAGCTAAAGAAGCAAGGATTATCAAGAAGGGATGCTTTAAAAGTTGCAGGGCTTGGGTCTGCTGCGTTTTTATTGGGGGGAAGCGAAGTTGAGGCTGCAACAGTTGCAAATGCAAGTGATGTTAAAGCAAAAATTGTTATTGTTGGTGGTGGATTAGCGGGTGTTGCAACAGCTGCGAGATTAACAAACAGTTTATCTAATCCTGATATTACTATTATTGAACCCAATCCAAAATCAGTTTCATATCAACCGGGGAATACGTTGATTGCTTCTGGAGTGTATACAAAAGACGATATCATGTATAACACTAACGAGTATTTACCCAAAGGTGTAAAACTTATTGCTGATTATGCAGTGGAATTTGACCCAGATAATAATAAATTAACGACCAAAAGCGGTGAAGAAGTTAGCTATGATTTTTTAGTTATTGCAGCAGGATTAAAACTTGATTTTGGACGAATTAAAGGGCTTGAGTCTATTGGAGAAGCCTATACTTTAGGTGATGCTTCTAAACTGTTAGAAACGTTTGCTAATTCAGGCGTGAGCTCAATTTATAATGTTGATGGCGCAGTGGCAACATGGAATAACATGCAAAAATTTGTAGCTGATGCTAAAGCCGGTAAAAAAGTTAAAGGGGTATTTACAGATCCTAATACACCCATTAAGTGTGGTGGAGCGCCAAAGAAAATTATGTATTTAACCAATGCAAGATTAAATGAAGCAGGAGCACGAGCGAATGCTGAATTAACGTTCTATCCAAATGGTGGAAAAATGTTTGGGGTTCCTGAGTATCATGAAGCCATTTTACAACAATTTAAAGACAGAGATTTTAAATGGAATTATGCACATAATTTAACAGGGGTAGATTTAGAGAATAAAATCGCTACGTTTGATCATCATTGGAAAGAAAAAGGTGAATATGACCAAGATTTAGAAGAGTATACTATGGTGACAAAGCATGAAGATGTTCAAGTGGAATTTGATTTCTTACACATCACTCCTCCTCAAAAAGCACCAGATGAAATTGGAAATTCACCATTGGGTTCTTCAAAAGGATGGGTTCCTGTTGATAAAGAGACATTACAACATGTAAAATATCCCAATGTATTTTCAATTGGAGATATTGCAGCTGTTCCTATGGGAAAAACAGGTGGAAGTGTTCGAAAACAATATAAAGCACTTGTAGATAATCTTATCGCCGCAATGGAAGGGAAACCGTTAACTTCTAAATATGATGGGTATACCGTTTGTCCGTTAATTACCGATATTGGTAAAGTTATGTTAGCAGAGTTTAACTGGACAGCAAAACCAACTCCTTCTTTTCCTCTTGACCCAACACAAGAGAGATATATTTGGTGGTTGTTAAAAGTGTATATGTTAAAACCAATGACAATGCATGGTATGCTTTCAGGTAAAGCGTAATTTTTACGCAACGTCAAGCAAATAACATAATATTTGGCCTCGAGCAATTTGCTTGAGGCTTTTTTTATTTGAGGAAAATAATGAAAAAAGAGTTTATAATTTTTACAGCAGTATTTATGGTATTAACATTAGGAATGCACCACAAAGAGTGGTTTTCTCATCCTATAGAGCATTTAAGCCATTTGCCTCAAGCAGGGGCGTATGGAATTGGATTTATCCATCCTTTGGTGTTCACTTTAGCAGTGTATTTGTTGCTATGGATACTCAGAGGATTCAGTCGATTGTTTAAAGGCAATAAAAAAGGGTTGAAGTAAACTTCAACCCTTTTTTTGTGCAAATTTAAAATTATTTGTTTAATGCCGCTTTTGAAGCTTCAACAAGTTGAGTAAATGCAGCAAAATCATTCATTGCCATATCTGCTAAAATTTTTCTGTCTAATTCAATGTTAGCTAATTTAAGACCGTTCATAAATCTTGAATAGTTAATATCGTTTAATCGACAAGCAGCATTAATTCTTACGATCCAAAGTTTTCTGATATCTCTTTTTTTCTGTCTTCTGTCTCTAAAAGCGTAGACTAAACTTCTTTCTAATTGCTCTTTGGCTTTTCTAAAGTGTTTTCTTCTACCACTATAAAAACCTCTTGCGGCTTTTAATACTTTTTTGTGTCTTCTTCTTCTTACTACACCAGTTTTTACTCTTGGCATTTTATTTCCTTTACCGTATATTGTATTTAATAATAGGTGTCGATAACATTATATCGAACTTGTCCATTTGCATGGAGGGACTTGCAATTATAAAACTATAATTACGCTAAGTTTAACATTGCTTTTACTCGACCTGCGTCAACTTTAGCAACGGTTTGTGGACCTCTTAGGTTTCTTTTTCTTTTAGATGTCATTTTGGTTAAAATATGACTTCTGAAAGCAGAACCTCTTTTGATAGAACCATTCTTTTTAACTTTGAATCGTTTTAAAGCACCACTGTTAGATTTCATCTTTGGCATGGGGATTCCTCCTTTTAAATTTGCATTTTCTTTAATATATAGAAAAAGTCTGCAATTATAGTTAAAAAAAGCTTTAGTATTTATTAAGTATTAAGGAAAAATCAAGAAAGCCTATAAGCAATAGGCTTTACAAGATTGGGGTCAGTTTTTTTTGTCATCTTTTTTAGGAAGAGCCATCATATTGACATATCTTCCTTCGAGTTTTGGTTCTTTATCCATTACAGCAATGTCTTCAACCATTGGCCAAATTTTGTTTAAAACATCAACACCTGCTTCAGGATGTGCCATTTCTCTACCTTTTAGAAACACTCTAAATTTAACATGATTGCCTTCTTCTAAGAATTCTCGTGCATGTTTTACTTTATAGTTAATGTCATTGTCTGCAATTTTTACAGAGAGTTTGATCTCTTTAACTACAATGACTTTTTGCTTTTTCTTGGCTTCTTTTTTCTTTTTTTCTAATTGATATTTGAACTTACCATAGTTCATAATTTTTGCAACAGGAGGATTCCCATCCGGTGCGATTAAAACTAAATCTAAACCTAAATCATCAGCCAGTTGTAATGCATCTCGTGTAGGGATAATACCATAATTGGTACCATCGTCATTCATACATCTTACCTCTTTTGCGGTAATTTCCTCATTCATAATTGCATCGTTATTTTTTGTTTGTTTACTCAAACTTCACTCCCCATTTTAATTTCTTTTAATAAATCGATAAACGCATCGTGTGTTAATTCAGATTGTTCTCGTTTTCTTCTGTCTCTTAAAGCAATTTTTTGATTTGCTACTTCTTCATCTCCAATAACAACAATCATTGGAACTCTTTGTTTTTCAGCGTTTCTAATTCGTTTATTTAAACTCTCATTTTTATCAAAAATTTTACTGTCAATATCAATTTTGAGTAACTCTTTTTGTAACTGTTTTGCATACTCAACGTGTTGAGGGGCAATGGGGATAAAAATGACTTGTGTTGGAGCAATAATAAAAGGAAACTCTCCTGCACAGTGTTCAGTTAAAATCCCAATAAATCGTTCAAATGAACCTAAAATGGCTCGGTGAATCATCACAGGTTGTTCTTTATGTCCTTCTTCATTGACGTATTCAACTTCAAATCGTGACGGTAAATTCATATCCACTTGAATGGTTCCACATTGCCATTTTCTTCCAATGGCATCTAAAATCTTGATATCAATTTTTGGACCATAAAATGCACCACCACCTTCATCAATACCATAAGTCAGACCATTTTCATCAAGAGCATTCATAATCCCTTTTGTTGTGGCTTCCCAAAAGGCATCATCACCAATGGCTTTTTTAGGTTTTGTGGAAACTTCCATTTCATAAGTAAATCCAAAAATATTCATTAAACTTTTCACAAAATCAAGTACTTCAATGATGACATCTTTGACTTGACTTGGCATGCAAAAAATATGAGCATCATCTTGAGTAAATTCTCGAACTCTAAAAAGCCCGTGCATTACTCCCGATTTTTCATGTCGGTGAACAACACCATATTCAAAGAATTTTAAAGGTAACTCTTTATATGAAACGATGTCATGTTTAAAAATTTGAATATGTCCCACACAGTTCATAGGTTTAATTCCATACTCTTGTCCATCAATTTCAGTGAAGTACATATTTTCTTTATAGTTGGCATAATGTCCAGATTTTACCCATTGGTTGGCTTTTAAAATCTCTGGTCCACGTACGGGTTCATACCCTCTGACTCGGTGAGCTTTATATAAAAGATGTTCTAATTTACTTCTAAGTCGCGCCCCATTTGGAAGCCATAAAGGAAGTCCTGCACCGATATCTTCATTAAACATAAAGAGTTCAAGTTCGGTTCCAAGTTTTCTGTGGTCTCTTTTTTTAGCTTCTTCTAAAAGTCTTACGTGTTCATTTAAAGCACCTTTATCAAAAAAGGCAATACCATAAATACGAGTAATCATCTCATTTTCTTCATCACCACCTAAGTACGCACCGGCAACACGTGTAAGTTTAAAAGCACGAATCATCGTCGTATTAGGAAGATGTGGTCCTCGACAAAGATCTTCAAAATCTCCTTGTTTATAAACGGTCAGCGTTTCATCTTTAATGTTGTTTAAAACGGCTTGTTTTAATTCATCGTTAGCAAATTTCTCTTCAATTTCTTTTCGTGAACACTCATATTTAGTAATAGGAAGTTTCGCATTTGCCAATTCTTTCATTTTCTTTTCAATGACGGGTAAATCTTCATCCCCAATTTTTGAATTGACTTTAAAATCATAGTAAAAGCCCTCTTTAATCACAGGCCCTACGAAAAATTTGGCTTCGGGATAGAGTTCTTTAATTGCTTGTGCCATAAGATGCGCACACGAGTGTCTTAATATTTCTAAAGCTTCTTTTGAATCATCAGCAACTATTTTTTCACCTTGAATATTCAAAGCTTCGACAGTTTGAAGGTCATAAATCTGACCATCTTTTAATACACCAATTTGTTCCAATAATTTCCTTTCTCTATTTTTACAATGCTTTACAGCAATTTTTTCATAAATTAGCATTATTTTATCTTAAAGAGACTTAAAAGATTAAAATGTAATGATATTTTGGTTACAATAGAAGCATGATTTTAAATACCTCTAAAATAAAAACAGAAGCGTTATTGCTTTTTTGTAAAGATATTATTTTGTCTTATCAAGAGGCAAATCAAGATTTGTTTGATATTAACAGTGAGGTTAAAGAGTTTATTCAAAAAAATACTCAAGAGATTTTAAGAGAACTCAATAAAGTGACCAAACCCAATGATTTTTATTGGGCTAAAAGAGAACATGCTTATGTTAAAGCAGTATTACGCTCGTATGAATATTTAAATAAAACCCTCAATCAACAACTTGAAAAGGGGAAAGCCTTTAACCCTTCGATGCTTTGTTTTTCACTTCTTGCATCTTGGTTTGCCGAGTTACAAAAAGAGTCTCGCAGTAAAGAGTACATCTATTTTATTTTATATCCCTATGCTTTGGTGTACGATAAATTACTGTTAAATGTCAACAATCAAGAATTTAAAGCATTAAATATTACGATGATTTCTGTCGCTGAAAAAGTAGTTTTAAGTTTGGATAAATATAAGTTTAATTAACACAAAAAAAGCTTGAATGCTTTTTTTGTGTTAGGTTGATTAGAATCGATATCGGATATTGGCTGTGATATTTTGTGCTTCAACTACATCAGAAGCATTATTCATCTCTGGATTTCCAAAATCTCCAAAAAACCCATTACTTCCTGTGTAGTCGTAATCAATATGCGTGTATCGAAGCGTAAAGCTTAGAGCATCGGTAAGTTTTTGATGTCGGTAAATTTCCCAAGCAGTACCTCGTGCGGCAATTTTACTTCCCGCCATGGTGTCTTCACCATAGGTAATTGAACGCCAGTATTTACTTCCTTTATTCCACTCAATACCCACTCGAGCATCTTCACTCAATGGACAAGGCATATTAGCCCCAATTAAATAAGAGTGTCCTGTCTCAGATTTGGTTGAACCTAGCATACTGCCTCCTGCATCTGGGTCAGTTTTACTCATCGCATATGAGGCAAATAAAGTTGTATCATCTAAAAAGTCAGAAATACCATTGCCTACACCCCATACTTTAAACATAATTGTTGCCAGTTCGATGTCACCAAAGTTATGAAATTTACCTTCATTCGCTGTTCCCATATCACTCATTTTATTTCCAATTAAATTCCAAGCTTTAGCGTAATTGGTGTGAATGGAGTATTGTCCGTTGTCATAAGGGACAAAAATGATTCCTGCCATATCAACATTTTCAGCAGTATCACTGTCATCAATATAATCATATCCATCTGAAGAGAATCGTAATTTAGCATTGGTTAACCCACGACCTGCACAAAATTTAACCCACATTCCATCAACACCTGTAAGTTTATCCAGGTTAAACATCACGCTTGCCCCGTCAAACTCAACATTAACAGTGTGAGAAAGAGCAGATTTTCTCTCTTGATCGGCTCTAAAATTAATACCTAAACCATCCGTAGAAGGTCGTCGTCCTACTGAAGCTGTCCATGGAACTTCTGTTCCTAAGAAAGTATCATTGGCATATAACCAAAATGCCTCTTTGACTTTAATTTCATTGTCATTGGTTGCTGATTCATTGGTCACCCAGTCAAACCCTGCATTGTTTCCTGTTCCACCTTGGGTTGTTATATCAGCACGATTGTCTCCATAGAGTTTATTGTATGCCAATGTCCCAAAAAATGATGAGTTGTCATCGGCTTGGAATTTCATGTTAAGCCATAATCGATTTGACATAATGCCATCGTTTCTAAGCTTTTTGCCGTTTCTCAATTTGTATGAAACATTATCCACTTGCGTTCTAAAATCGACATCCCATTTGATGTTGTCTCCCGCATCGTGGGCTTTTACTTGATTGACGGTTTCATTGGTTTTATTAACCTTTTTTTCCACCTTAACAATTTTTTGTTCTTGTTGTTTTAAGCCATCTTCGAGTTGAGTGCTTTTTTCACCTTGAGCTTTAATTTGTGCTTCAAGAGCAGCAATTTGAGCTTTGAGTGCTTCGAGTTGTTTCATCATATCCGTAGAGGCAAATGAACTTGAAGCCAGTGCAGCAACGCAACAAAGCGATAAGAATCCTTTTTTCATAACTCTCCTTTATATATTTTTTTCGATTATACGCCCATAATGGTTAATAGCATCTTAATCTTGTATTAATTTTTCTTATAATATTTATAACCAAAAAAGGGCGACAGCACCTAAGCTATCGCCCTTTTTTGAAATCGATTTGTTCTTAACAAGAAGGAACATTCCCTGAGTCATTTGCATACTCATATGAGAAGTCATAAATGTGTTCTTGAATGGATTCTTTTAAAAATCCTGGTTTAACATTAGGGCAAATTTTAATGACTTCTTCTTCAAATTTACCCGCATTTTTAATGCTTTCCCACTCATCTTGAGAGTGTGAAGCAGCAAATTTTGCACCGGTCATATCACAAGGACCTTTTAATAATTTTGTAAAAAGCTTTTGACCTTTAACCACATCAGCCGACGAAGTTGTTGCCGCAACACCTAAAGCAAGTGAACTTGCAAGAACGATTTTCAATAATTTAGACATATTTATTCTCCTAGAAATAATAATTTGGCTACAATTATATCTTAGGAATATAAAATAAGTCTGAAAAAATGACAGTAATTGTATAAAAAAAACTTATATAACTAAACTCTATGATAAATATAAGTACCCAAAATAAATTAAATAAGTGAATCCATGAAATATTATGTTTTAAAAGCACTTGTAGAGTATCTACAAACAAATTGTACCCATATAAAATTGATTAAGCGAGTTGATAATAATACGATTATAATGGAGTTTAATGATAAAAATAGAATCTATTTTGATATGTCAAAATCCAATTCTTTGGTTTATAAAAAAGAGCAGCTAAGTCATGCTAAAAGAGAGTATAATGCTCCTTTTGATGTGGTATTAAACAAACGATTTAATAATGGTAAGATTAAAAAAATTGAACTTTTAAATGATGATAAAATCATTCTTTTTGAAGCAGTAAGTCCTTCTTCTTATAAGCAACTTACAACCAAATTGCATTTGGAATTTACAGGAAAATATACCAATATCATAATTGTTGATGAAGAAGATGTTGTTTTAGAAGCATTACGGCATATAGATGAACAATCTTCAAGTCGAGCAGTAAAAGTAGGACATCTGCTTAAAAGTGTTCCCAAAGCCAATTTCATACCCATTATTAAAAACATTGAATTTCTTGAAACACTGTTATATGAAAATTACATACAAAAAGAACACCATGAACTTGAACAGGCCAAAAAGCAAAAAATCACTGCTGTAAAAAAACAAATATCAAAACTGCGTAAGTTATTGGATTCTTTACAAAGCAAAGAACTTCTTGAAAAAGAGTCGAATGAGTTGTATGAAAAAGCCAATTTGATTTTAAGTAACATCTATTTGATAAAGCCATACGATAAAAAAATTTCTCTGGTAAATTTTGAAGGTAAAACGGTTGAAATCGAATTGGATTTAAACTATCCAACGGCGTCAAGTTTTGCCAATCATTTATTTACAAAAGCCAAAAAAGCGAAACAAAAAGCGAAGTTTATGTATATTGAAAAGAATAACTTAGAAGAAAAATTGGAGTTTTTAAACAAAATGGTGCATCACATTCAAATGGCATCAAGTATTGATGAAATTGAGTTTTTACTCCCCAAAAAAGAGAAAAATCAAACCCGAACAAAAAAACAAGAGAATTATGAGAGTTTCTTTTTCAAAGGGTTCAAAATTTTGCTGGGCAAAAATGAACGAGAAAATATTTATTTGTTGCAAAACAGTAAAGCCAGTGATTTTTGGTTTCATTTAAAAGAGAGACCCTCTTGTCATGTCATTGTACAAAACAGTAAAAAAACACTTCCCGATGAGGTTATAGAAAAAGCTGCACAACTGTGTGCAAGTTTTTCCGTTGATTTTGCAGGAAACTATTTGGTGGATTATACCCAAAGAAGAAATGTAAAAATCCAACACGGCGCGAATGTTTTGTACAATCCCTACGAAACGATTACCATAAAAATATAAAAATAACAATTAAATAATAATAAGATAAAAGATGACATTATTTAATTGTTTTATAAACAAGGCATTGCTAAAATCATAGCATTGTATAAAAGGAGGAATTGAATGAAAAAAGTATTAAGCTTAACGACATTACTTATTATGGTAATGTTACTAGCAACAGGGTGTGGACGAGGTGCTGCTGTTCAGAATATTGATAACAGTGGATATATTGAAGGGAAAAAAGTCAGTTTAACTAAAGTTGAAAATGCCATTAAAAAAGGGGCAATGCAACGAGGATGGATGGTTAAAAAGATTAAGAGTGGTTTATTAGAAGCGCAAAACAATGTTCGTGGACGACATTTAGTTGTAGTTGAAATAGAATACAGCACAACAGGGTACAAAATCAAGTATAAAGACAGCGAAAATATGAAATATGATGCGCAATCTAACACTATTCATCCCAATTATAATAAATGGATAGCCAATTTAGAAAGAGATATTAATTATAACTTGTCTTTAATTGGTATTGAAGGAAATATGAGTTCAAAAGAGATAACAACTATCCAACCAACGGCGGCAACAGCTGCACCGTTGGATAAAAGTGAATATACAGAAGCTTCAAGTAATGTGGATACTCAAGGGAAAACGATTTATATTAAAAGTGTGATTCCTTATGCAAAAAATAATCGTATTGCAGAAAATATTAAATCAGAGTGCCATATTAATCAGCAACTTGCAGAGTTTATTCGACAGTATGCACAAGAAAGAGGGCTAACAGTAAAATATAAAGATAACATTGAACCTAATGATTTATATTTAAATGTTCAAATTGATGATGCCATTAGTCAAGGCGGAGCCTTTAGAGGACACAATAAATTTACAGCTATTTCAGGAACACTGGTCCAAGGTAAAAAAAGTTTTGGATCTTTTCAAGCAGCACGAGTCTCTGGTGGAGGAATGTGGGGCGGATATAAAGGTTCTTGTTCTGTACTAGGAAGAACAGTGGATACTTTAGGAAAAGATGTCGCTACTTGGTTGTATAGCCCAATAAATGGTGCAAAATTAGGAGATGCAGGATATCTTCGATAAAATTAAATGTTAATTTGATATAATATAATATTTTATAATGAAACGGAACTAAAGTTGAATAAAAAAGTATTAGTTATATCTTACTCTCAAAGTGGGCAACTCAACGAGTTGTGTCACAATATTGTAATACCTTTGCAAGAAAGTAATGATGTTGATGTTACCATTAAACAAATTACTCCTCTCAAACCGTATCCATTTCCTTGGGATTTTATCACGTTTATGGATTGTTTCCCTGAGTCCGTCTATTTAGACCCACCTTTGATTGAAACATTAGAGGACAATGAAGAGTATGATTTGGTTATTTTATGTTATCAAGTTTGGTTTCTATCGCCTTCTTTACCCATTACCGCTTTTTTAAAAAGTGAGTATGCTCAAAAGAAATTAAAAAATAAACCCGTTATTACCGTAATTGGGTGTCGGAATATGTGGATTATGGCACAAGAAAAAGTTAAACAATTGTTACTTGAAATAGAAGCAAAACTTATTGATAATATTGTATTAATTGACCAAGGAAACTCTTTAGCCACTTTTGTAACAACACCTCGATGGATGTTGACGGGGAAACGTGATTCTTTATGGGGAATTTTCCCAGAAGCAGGAATCGCACAAAAAGAGTTAGACAATGCAAACCGTTTTGGAAAAGCAATTTTAAAAGGTTTGCAAGAAAATAAAGAAAAAGAATTTAAGCCTCTTTGCCAAGGGTTAAAAGCAGTTAATGTCGATGTTACTTTGATTAAAAGTGAACAAATTGCAACAAAAAGTTTTATGATTTGGGGTAAACTCATTCGAAAGATTGGAAAGCAAGGAAGTAAAAAAAGACGACCAGTTGTTATGCTTTATGTACTGTTTTTATTATTGATTATTTTGACTATTGTGCCATTAAATATGCTCATACAAACGATTTTAAGAAAAATTAATAAAGATAAAATAATGAAACAAAAAGAATTTTATGAATTGCCTTCAGGCAGTGGAATACAAAGATTGAAGGAATATACATCAGATGAATAAAGTGTTTATCAATAACATACAAAAATTTATGCCCAATGAACCCGTTTGTAATAATGAAATGGAAGAGTATTTAGGTTATATTGGTGGAAAAAAATCAAAAGCAAAAAATATAGTTCTAAGAAGTAATGGGATTAAAAGACGATTTTATGTTATGGAAAAAGGAACACAAAAACCACTTTTTTCAAATGCTCAACTTACCGCAAACGCAATTAAACTACTTGAAAATGAGAATTTTTCATTAAAAGATTTACAGACGTTATCATGTGGAACAACCACGCCTGACCAGTTAATGCCAAATCATACCTTAATGGTGCAAGGTGAATTAGGCATTTCTGGTATTGAAACATTAAGTGCATCAGGTATTTGTTTAAGTGGAATCAATGCGTTAAAATATATCTATTATGGAATTAAAGCGGGTGAATTACACAATGGAATCTCGACAGGTTCTGAAGTTTCATCAATGGTATTAAGTGCACGAAATTTTAAAGAAGAATCCAACCATAAAGAGTTGGAAAAACATCCAGGAATTGAATTTGAAAAAGACTTCTTACGTTGGATGCTTTCAGACGGTGCTGGGGCAATGTTGATTCAAGATAGACCCAATAAAAACGGACTCTCTTTAGAAATCAAATGGATAGATATTTTATCCTATGCAGGTGAAATGCCAATTTGTATGTACAGTGGTTGTGAAGTCGATGAAAATGATGTAGCAACGTCTTGGAGAGCCTATGAACAACAAGAAGTGATGCAAAAATCACTTTTAGGCGTTAAACAAAATGTGAAGTTACTCAATGAAAACATCATTGAATATACTGTTACCAAGCCCATGTTAAGTATTAAAGAAAAAAGAGATTTAAAAGAAGAGTCTATAAACTATTTTCTTCCACATTACTCTTCTACTTTTTTTAGAGACAAAGTTTATGAAGGTATGAAAAAAGCAGGTTTGGAAATCCCGTTTGAGAAATGGTTTACAAACTTAGTAGAATTTGGAAATACAGGAAGTGCTTCGATGTATATTATGCTTGAAGAATTGTTCAACAGTGGAAAACTCAAACGTGGAGATACTCTTTTATGTTATATTCCTGAAAGTGGTCGATTTTCAACAGCCTTTATGTATTTAGAAGTGGTGTGATGGAAAAAATCGAAATACCTCAAGAAGAGAATAAAATTCTTGAAGGTCAACGTAAAGTGATGTATGTCACAGACAGCCAAGGTCATTTTGAACGTCAAAAATATGGAAGCAGTATCGAAGAGTTTGCTACTCAAACAGCGGTTGAAGAGTTTGAGCAGTTGTGCAGTGAAAGTTTGGAAAATATTCAACGAGGGATTAGTTCACCTATTGAGTATTTTATGTATAAAAATCGCATGGATTTACCAACACTTTCAAGTGTCATAGGAATGTTCTCTTTTCGTGTAAAACGTCATTTAAAAATGAAGCATTTTAAAAATTTAAATGACAAAATTTTACAACGTTATTGTGAAGTTTTTGATATAACACTGGATGAATTAAAGGATTTTAGAAAATGAGTAGAACATTTGAACATGCCCAATTTGCACATTGCGAAAGTGGGGTTGTCTCTACACTTTTAAGCAGTTATGGGCTTAAAATTAGTGAACCAATGGCATTTGGGATTACCAGTTCTTTATCTTTTGTCTATTTTCCTATTATCAAAATCAGCAATATGCCTTTAATTGCTTACCGAAATTTACCCAAAAATATCATCAACAATATTTCTAAAGTTTTAGGAATTGAGATGGTTAAAAAACAGTATAAAAACCCTGTGGATGCCAATAATGATTTGACAAAATTTGTACAAAATAATCAGCTTGTCGGATTGCAAACGTCTGTTTTTTACTTGCCTTATTTCCCCAAAGATATGCGTTTTCACTTTAATGCACACAATCTTTTGGTTGTAGGGAAAGAAAACAGTAACTATACCATTTCAGACCCTGTTTTTGAAACCATTATGACGTGTGATGAGAAAGAGTTAACCAAAGCTCGTTTTGCACGAGGAATTTTTGCTCCCAAAGGATTTTTATATTATCCCAAACATATTCCAAAAGATATTGATTTAAGTCGAAGTATTAAAAAAGCCATTGTTAAAAATGCTAAAGCCCTGTTAACACCATTTCCTTATGCCGGTGTAAAAGGTATGAGAAAATTGGCTTCAAAGATTTCTGCGCTTAAAGTGGATAACAACGAACGATATATTAAAAACTTTTTAACACATATTGTAAGAATGCAAGAAGAAATTGGAACAGGGGGCGGTGGATTTCGTTTTTTATATGCTGCATTTTTACAAGAAGCCAAAGCCTATCATTTGGATGAAAATATTTTAGAAGAAGCGTCTAATTTATTTGTTAAATCAGGGAATGCTTTAAGAGAATTTGCATTATTGTGTGTAGAATCGAGTAAAAAATTGGAACGATTTAATCCTGAAAATATTGCCAATAAATTAATCGAAGCTTCACAATATGAAGAAAAAGCAGCGTTATTACTTAAAAAAATAGTATAAACTGCTTTTAGTCATCAAATAACGGTTAACTCAATCACCATAAACTTGCCATGATTCTCTTTTGCAATATGAAGCGCTTCACCTTTGTGATTGAGTAACTCCATAAAATGAACGGCACCATCACAACCAAAAAATTCCTCTGTATGTATGAGAGTATTTGAACCTAATTTTAGTTCTTCTTTGAGATTATCATCGATTGTGGCAAATTGGTTTAAAGAGATATATTTTTCACTCAAAGAAATATCTTTTTTTATCTCATTAACATTGGAATACTCTTTAATACTTTCGATTTGAGCAATAGCTCCTGCAGAACTGGAGTTTCCATAAAACCAAAAACTTCCATCTTTACTGGGTTTATTTAAAACATTAGCAGTATATTTTTTGTAATTTTCAATACCTTCTAAGGATTCATCCACAGCACCAATGAGCGTCTCTTCGACCTCGTTTAATTGCAAATCAAAAAAAGCCAACTGCATGGCTTTTTCAAAAGAGAGATCTTGAGAGGTTAAGACCATATTCTTCCCATTGGCATTGAGTGCTTTTGAGACATAAAAGCTGACATTATTGCTGTTGATATTGAGAAAATCAAACGGCATTACTATACTGTTTTCACTTGTAACCGTATCTAAAACATGGTTGACATCCATGATAGGTCCATATTCTGTGGCAATGTAAATTCCCATATTTGAACAGAGTTCTTTTTGGGATAAACATAATATGGCACCATATACAGCAAGAATATTAAACTTACTAGAACGTCGTAAATTGATAGTTGAAAGCGGTTTGAGAAGTTCTCTGTACTCTTTTATAGGAGCATTGGATTTGATAATGGAAGAGGTTAAATGCAAATACATTATCAATCCTTATTACTGAGTAAAATTGAGCTGTTATTGCCCCCAAAAGCAACATAATTAAAAAGTATGGCAGCTTTTTGTGTTGTGGGAGTATGAGCTTTTAAAGGAGTAAAAACAACATCTTCTGCAGGAGTTTCAAATCCTAAGGTTGCAGGTAAAAATCCTGCTTGTATGGCGTACAACATTAGTACAATTTCATTCGTACCACACGCCCCTAACGTATGCCCTAAAATGGGTTTAAGTGAAGTGACAGGTGTTGTTGCATTGTATTTTTCAAAAAGCATTTTAATGGCTTTGGCTTCAGAGGAGTTGTTGTTTTCACTTCCTGTGGCATGAGCTTTGATGCAATCAATCTCTTTGAGTGAAAAATTTGATTTTGAAAGGCATTGTTCTAAGGTATTAAATATAGGAATTCCACTTGGATCGCTTGTTGTTTCAGAGTAGTTATCACAAATATTGGCACTGCTGTAATATTTAAAATCTGAGGGTGTTTTTGGTTTTGAACTTAAAATAATGGCTGAACATCCTTCACCTAAAATAATACCATCACTGTTTTTATCAAAAGGGCGATACACTTGATTTTTTGATAAAAGCATTAAAGAGGAAAAGCCTCCATACGTTGATTGGTTAAAAAGTTCTAAGCCAATAACTATGGCTGATTTGATTTGTTTTTGTTCAATCATTTTAGCAGCATAGGCTAAGGCATTAACACTTGACGTACATGCCGTTGTAAATAATAAGGCTTTATATTTTGAGCTTAAACGTTGCTTGACATATTCACCAATGGCACCATTACCTATATTTTTAAACAAAGAATCGGAGGTATGATTTTTATAAGAGGCTCGACACTCTTCATTGCTTCCCATTTCCATAGACGTTGAACCAATAAAGATGTGCAGTTCTTCTTGCTCTTCTTGCGTTAAATTGGCATCTTTAATGGCGTTAAAAATAACCTTATCTAAAATTTCATGGTAACGTTCAAGATGAGAAGTTTTTGATGAATCAATACTGTAAAAGAGTCGTTCTTTAAAAACCTCTTTTAAGTGATCTAAATAGTTATCTTGGTTGAGATTTTTAAGCTTACGTGTAATACTTAAAGGAGAATCTCCTAAATTACAAACCAGCGATGTACCAACGATATAAGCATTCATCATTATTTGGGTTGAATATAATCTGCCAAGGTATTAATCGAGGTCATAATTTTTCGTAAAACTTTACTGTCATTGGTATTGATACCATATTTTTTATGCAATGCCATGGATATTTGTAGTGCATCCATCGAATCCAATTCCAATTGTGAGTCACTTCCAAATAAAACTTCGTCGTCTGTTATTTGTTCGGGTTCAATATCTCTATCACACTCTTCTATAATTAATTGTTTTAATGCTAACTTTAAATTCTCATCTTTTGAACCTATCAACCTAACTCCTCTTTTGTAGCAAAATATATGCCAGTATTAAGCAGATTATAGCAAAAATTACCATTTGATAAACATAAGTGGAAATATCTGCAAAAGTTCCACCTCTGACAAAAACTTCTAAGAAACTCTCTAATCCCCAAGCCATGGGAGAAAACTCTGTGGCATCTTGCATAAACTTTGGCATAACAAATTTAGGTACCATAATACCTCCCAGAGCTGCTAGAATGATGTTTGAAACTCCGCCATATGTTGTCGCTTCTTCGGTAGTTTTTGCAATATTTGCAATTAAAAGAGCAAATGAAATGGAACCTAAACTGACCATACAAGAGACCAATAAAATCATCCCGTAGTTGTTTGAAATTTCCAATGTATCGCCTCCCAATAAAGGCACAACATACATTCCCACAAGTATCATAAATACCACTTGGATTTGGTTGATGATAAAATAGGGAAAAATTTTACTGATAAGAATGGGTAGAAGTGACACATTAATGCTTCGTATTCGGCTAATTGTGCCAAAATTTTTCTCATTGATAAAAGTATTTGAAATAGGAATTAAAATAAAAAACATTGAAAAAACAAGCCAAGCAGGAACACTTTGTTGCACAGAAGTGGGTTTAATTTCAAAATTTGTATCTTTGTAGAGGGTGTCAATTTTTATTTTTGAATCCAAGACACTCAATGCGTTATTTTGGATTTTTTGCACTTTTAAGAGTTCTTCTAAAACATTTTGTGTTAAAAATGATTGAACTAAACTTTTTAAAAGAGTCAATTTTTGGGGTTGCATATCGGGTTTTGAAAAAATAGTTATTTTAAAATCATCGCTGTTTTGTTTAAGTTCTTTCATAAAAGCATCCGGAACTTCTATAACAAAGTCATACTCTTTTTTAAAAAGCAATTCTTTGGCACTGTACGTTGTTTGAAATTGTGCCTCAAAAAAATTGTTTTCATTGATTTTTTCAATCAGCTTATTGGCATCTAAAGTGGGCTTAGCAGAAATTACACCCACTTTTAATTTAACATCTAAGGTATTTGAATAGCTGTTTTTGAGTGCCAATGACATAATTAAAATAAACAACGTTGGCATGATAAACAGAACCAACAACGCGTGGATATCTCTTAGTATGAGAGTAAATTCTTTTTTGAGTAAATAAAAAAACATCAGTCTCTTAAATCCTGTTTGGTTAAGTGTAAAAACATATGTTCTAGACTTTTGTTCCCAAAATCTATGGCTTTAATGGATTGATTCTGAGCTTTAAGTTCACAACAATAGTCAATAAAATGGCTAAATCCTTCTTGCGTTTGTATCGTTTTTTCTTCATTATTATCAAGTGTGACAGTAATTTGATTGTTTTGTTGCACAAGGGCATCTTTTTTTTGATGTAAGATGATTTTTCCATGGTCTAATATGGCAATATCATCGCACAAAAATTCGATTTCTTCCATATAATGAGAGGTATATACAATCGTCGTATTTTTTTCTTTATTGATATTTTTAATCACATTTAAAATGTAATTTCGAGATTGTGGGTCAATACCTACAGTTGGCTCATCTAAATATAAAATCTTAGGGTCATTAAGCAGTCCAATAGCAATATTCAAACGTCGTTTTAAACCACCTGAATAAGTATGTGCTTGTTTATTGACATATTTTTCGAGTGATGTTGCCTCAATACACTCCTCAATGGTTTTTTTAAGAGGTTGTCCTTTTAAACCGTATAAAGCTCCAAAAAACTCGAGATTTTCATAAGTGGTGAGTTTGGGATAAAAGGCATAAGTTTGAGGAACATAACTGCAAATTTGTTTAATTTCTTTGGCATGATGGTCTAAATCATAACCAAAGATTTTGATTTTACCGCTGGTTTTAGGCGTTAAAAAGTTCAAAATAGAAACTAAAGTGGTTTTCCCTGCACCATTGGGTCCTAAAAGTCCAAATAGACTGCCTTCTTGGATGTGTAAATTTAATTGTTTTAAGATGGGTTCATCTTTGTACGATTTAACCAAATTTTCTATTATGATTGACATAGTAACTCGTTTTTAAAATAAATAGAGTATCTCATAGGATTTTTAACTTCTTTCCTACACTTGATACGGGAATGGTATCCACAATTTTTAACTCAATTGAGAATTTTAAATTGGACAAATGTTCTTTTAAAATCTGTTTGATTTCTTTTAGGGTATAAGGGTTTTTTGTTTCTAAAACAATTTCTAACACTTCATCTTTGAGAAGGTTTTCTTTTTGAGTTACAAATACGCATGCTTTTGAAATATCAGGCTGTTCTTCTAAGATATGTTCTATTTGAATCGTAGAATAACGTTTACCTGCAATTTTTAGTATTTGAGAACTTCTGCCGATGAGTTTAAATTGTCTGTTGTCATGAAGTTCAACATAATCAAATGTTTGAATAGCTCCATTAATGGTTTTAAAACCATTTTCAAATAATACATCTGAAACAAAAGGAGAATCAATGTTTAACTCTTCATCTTCATTGGTTGAAATATTGACACGATCCAACGCTGTCCATAAAGAGTCATCGTTGAATTTATAGGCAATTCCCCCTGTTTCTGTTGAACCAAATATTTGTATGACATCACACTTGAATTTTGTGTTAAACTCTTTTGCAATTTCAGGTGCTAAAGGAGCTGTGGAGCTAATAAATGTGGCGTTAGAAATATCTTCATTGTGTTCAATTTGATTGAGTGCTTTAATGTATAAAGGGGTTGTTACAACCAAACTTTGCTCGTCAATCAAATTGAGTAAATCGTGGGGCAAAAAATGCTCTTTTAAAATAATATCTAAGCCATTCATCAAAGGGTAGAGCAAACCAAATAACGTTCCATAAATATGAATAAAAGGAACCGTTACAATGACTTTGTTGATGTTACGCTCTTTAAAAAGTTGGGTTAATACTTCAATTTCATTGAGCAAGTGTTCTTTGGTTTTTAACGCACCTACGGATTGTCCAGTTGAGCCACTGGTGAAAAATATTAAATTGAAAATTTCATTATCAAAAAGAGTGGGAATTTTCTCTTGGGTTTGAAAATTAGGAACAGCTAACTCTTGAAGTTTTTGTGTAATCATTTTATTGGTATGGTCAAATAAAATGGCTTTTGAATCGTTGTAAAACGCTTGAATGATTTGAAGTGCATTTTCCTCTTTTGAGTTTGAGCCAATATAACCTACAAGCGAGTGTAATTTTTCATTGGTAAAATAAGACGCTTCAAGAGGATATTGAGATATGCTTAAATCATCGTGATACACACTTAAATTCATTGAGAAAACCTTTGTGAGAATATTAACAGTACCAATAAAGAAGCAATGGCTAAAGCAGCAATACTTCCTATGGAGTATAAAGCCGACATTTGACTAAAAATCAATACACCAAATCCTGCAAATGTACTTAATAATGAATATATTATAGCGTTTTTTGTATTAGTGTCTAAATGGTATGCGGTATAAATGGCATAATCAATGCATAAAGCCATCACCACAAAAATCATCAGAAGATGTAAAATATTCAAAGGTGTTGTAATCGCAAAAAGAGTGATAATGGCTAAAGGAAAGAGTAAAAACAGACTGGCTTGGAAAAACTTTTTTTGTGTAATAATCAATAAAAGTATAAAAATAATACCCAAACTCATTTGTCCTAAAAATATCAATTGAGTTTGGATTTTTTCTAATGCCGATTGGAAAAGTAAATTTAAGCTCAATGGTTTGATAAAGTCAAATGCTTTGATACGTTCATATTCATCGGAACTCACACTTAATGTAGTTACGATTTTTTCATTGATACGTGCAACATCAAATCCCAAATCTTGAAGCATTTTTAAATTTAAAGAAGGAGGCATCGTTGAAATCTGATAACTTTGGGCAAAGAATTGTTCATTAAAACCCAATTGCTTGCCACTGTTTTTTAACTTTTCTTTGTATTGTGCAAAAGTTGGGCTGTTAAGAAGAACATTGGTTTGTTTAAAATGCTCAGGAGTAAAAAGATAATTTAAAGGGGTTTGTATCAAAGGAAGAGCTTTTTTTATCTCTTCAATATGGTGTAAAAGTTCTTCTGTAGAATGAGCAATTAGCAGAACATTTGTACTTTTGGGTGTTTGCAATAAAGTGTTAAAATATTCCTCTTTTTGCTTCAAAGACGTGTTGTTATAATCTAAATTTCTAAGATTCAAATCATAATGAATGAACTTAAAAGAAAAAACAATAATAGCCAACGAAGCAATTAAAATGAGTTTATACGAAATACCCCAATACGGCAATTGGATATTGAGAGCTTTTTTAGGTTTAAAGTCTAAATGAGGAAATAAAAATGCAAACTGTAAAAAAGAAATTGTCAAGGCAATTAAGGTAAAAAGGGCAATATGTTTTATGAGGTCAAAATCAATAAAACTGATAATAAAAAAAGCCATAAAGGTTGTAGCAAAGCCATAAAAGACTTCTTTATTAAATCCTTTTTTCTCAAAATAATATCCGTGCATATAATGATGAAACATATAATCAATGGCAACAGAACTAATAGAAACGCCAAAAACAATCACAAAAACAGAAACCTCTTCGTAATAAAACGTTAGGCATAAAATGGCAACAACGGTAGAAACACTAAGTGCCAAAATTGTTTGAACAAGTAAAACAATATTGCGTAAAATAAGGATATATAAAATTAAAAGTACTCCCAGGGCTAGAGCAATGATAGTATTCACATCACGTTTAATGGCACGTTCATTTTCAACATAATAAAACAGTGTACTGAATAAATGAACATCAGAATAAGGTTGTACAATTGTATGTAATGCCGTATAAAGTTCTTCATATTTTGCAAACGAATTATACTCTTTATCAACAGTAAAGATGGCTAAATAGGCTTTTTGTTGCACACTTAATTGATTGTTTGTCAAAGAAACAGAAGGTTTTAGTGAATTAAATTCAAACAAATTAAGTGGATCTCTTAAATCAACGTGTGGTGTGAAAAAAGAGTTTGTCAACAAAGAATAGAGTTTTTGTACTTCTGTTACGACATCTAAGGATTCAAATCTTTTTTCATCAAGTTGTTTATAATACAACGGATACTCTTTTTTATATGCTTCAAAGAGTTCATTGGGTTTTGATGTGGCAAGCTTGATACCTTGAATGTGTAAAATCTTTTCTTGCAGAGTCTGTAATTGCTGTAAAGCAGTATTGTCAATACCCTCAACACTTAGAAAAATGGTTTTTGTTTGTTGGAGCTGATCCATTGATTGTAAAAGAATTTTATCTTCAGTTTGTGGCAAAATAGAAAGAATAGAATTGCTGATATGTTTATAATTTCCACTGTTAATAAAAAGTGTCCCTAAGAGCAATAAGGCTAAGACATTGAAGAATTTAATAAAGTGGTTCAATGATTATCCTATCACTGTTTTTGAGAAAAATAATGAGTTGTTTAAGTTGGGTACCATTTTTGATAAATTCAATGGCTTCAATGTAATTGGCAATCAGAGATTTTGGGCTTAGCTGGTAAACCTTTTCTTTTTTTGATACGTTAAAATAGTACTCCAACGTTTGCATATCTTCATTGAAAATGGCTTGTAAAAGAGTGAAATAAATCAAGGAAGCTTGATTTTCAATCACAATATTTTCAGGAAGTTGAACCAGTTGATTATTTTTAAAGGAAAAATGGGTGTTATCATTTTCGTATTGCAACACAACACTGTTTTGATCAAATTGGATATGAGCTTTTTTTATAATGGAATGATTCAAGGCTTGCATAATTCGTTCTTCTTTAAATTCTATGGCAAAAATAAATGTATATAAAGAGCCAAGGATTAAGCAAAAAAATATTCGTATCATGTGCTTAAGGCCTTTTGGTTTCGTTTTGCCATAAAAGAACAGCACGCAAACTTTAAAAGTCTAAAAATATGGTTGGGATGTTTTAATGACATTTTTAAATAATGCAACAATATTTGAGGTCGTCTGTAAAATCCTTCTAAGATTTGGCGATACTCAAAATTTAATGTTTCCATTGAGATATTTTCAGGGGTATAAATAAAATTCATTCCATTCATTCTGTCCCAATCTTCATCACGAATTGACGTACCATAAAGTTTAATGTATATAGGAGAACCAGGATATGGAGTAAACTTTGAAAGATTCATTGTTGTCAATGGAATGTGTTTGACAAACTCTTTGGTTTGTTCAATACTCTCTTCATTTTCACCCGGATAGCCTAACATCAATAACCCTTTACATCGAATACCTGCTTCATGTGTCCAGTTTACAGCATTGATGGCTTGTTCAACTTTGGTGGCTTTTTTCATATTTTTAAGCATAGCATTACTGCCTGATTCCAAACCGTAGCTGATTTCCCAACAGCCTGCTTTTTTCATTTGATGTAGAATTTCAGGGTTGATGCTGTCAACTCTGGCTGTGCAACTCCATGTCATTTTGAAATTGTTTTCTATGATCAGTTGACAAAGAGTTAAAATACGTTTTTTACTGGCAACAAACAAATCATCAACAAATTGTAAATGCACTATTCCATAGGTTTTTTGCAAATGTTGCATCATTTCAAATACTTTTGAAGGAGAGTAATAACGTATTTTAGCTCCAAATGTTGAGGTGTCGCAAAATTCGCATTTAAAAGGACAACCCCTTGATGCTGAAAAGGTCGCCACTGGTCCTTTAGGAAAATCAAAGATGGTCAAAGGGTATTGTTGTGGAAAATTAGGCAATAATTCCCATGCAGGAAGAGGTAAATCATCCAGTTCTATTTGTATTTTTCGTGGCTGGGTTTGGTGAAAATTTCCTTTTTCATCTTTGTAGATAATGCCTTCAATGATATCAATACTTTCTTGATTTTTTAAAGCAAATAAGAGTTTGGATAAGGTAATTTCTCCTTCGTGCAAAACAGCAATGTCAAATGAGTCAAAACGCTGCATGGTCTCTAAGCCCATAGAAGAAATATGAGGTCCACCTACCAATATTTTAATTTCAGGGGAGAATTTTTTAATGCCTTGTGCAATTAAATTGGCATTGTGTACTCCTACAGTAAACAAAGTTATCCCTACAACTGTAGGCTTTTGTTGGATGATTTTATCAATAACATCTTCAACATTAAGTCCTTCAATGGCACTTTCTATTATAGAACAAGTAAAGCCATCTTTTTTCACTTGAGCTGCTAAATGAAGTAGCCCTAAAGAAGGAGAACGATTTGAAATGTGTTTCACACAATCAAAGCCTTTGGCTATTTGTTCGTAAGGAGGATTGACAAAAATAATATCCATCATAGGGTGCTTCTTCTTTTTTCAAAAATGTACTGTTTGTGTAAATATTGAGCAAGACCCGCTAAGATTAAAATCAAGTAGCCACCAATGGAGCTGTAAAAAACCCAAAAGTTGATGTTCTCACCCAAATACGCATACACATGTAATCCTAAATTTACCAGACTAATTATAACCCAAAAAAGAGTTGATTTTTGAATATACTCTTTTTGTTCTGCATCAAATTCTTGTTTAGAAAAACGTTTGGCAAAAGTCAAAATGATGGATTCTTTTTTAAAATAAGAGATACAAAAGATTCCCGTAATAAAAGCCGTTATCACCAAAGGTAGAATTTTTAAGACCATAAAACTGTCCAATAAAAAAGTCAGTAATCCTACACAAAAATACAACAAGGGGAAAAGGGCACTCTTAATGCCATTTTTTAAACAAAAGAGTGTCCAGATAAAACTGGCACCCAAAATAACCAAAGAAACCGTTTTGATATCAAATGTTTTAAGTGCAAAAAAAATTAAAGGTGCATACAAAAAAGCCAAAACGGTATTCATGGCTTATCGTACCATCGCTCCACTGATATTTAGCACTTCACCACTGACATACGAGGCATTTACACCTATAAAATAGGCACATTGGGCAACTTCAGCAGCTTTTCCAAATCGTCCTAAAGGAATAGCTTTTTTGAGTTCTTTGCTGTTGGGAATGTTTTCTATCATTTCAGACTCAATAATACCAGGGGCAAGGGCATTGACGCGTATATTGTATCTTCCAAGTTCAATGGATAAACTTTTTGTAAAGGCAATCACACCTCCTTTACTTGCGCTGTAATTGGCTTGTCCTGCATTGCCTCCCAGACCTGAGATAGATGCAACATTGACAATACTTCCACTTTTTTGCATCATCATATTTCGAGAAATCATTTTAGTTACGTAGTACATCCCTGTTAAATTGGTATTAATCACATCTTCCCATTCCTCATCACTCATAAAGAAAAAGAGGTTGTCTTTGATGATACCTGCGTTGTTGATTAAGACATCAACGCTTAGATTTTCTAAAGCTTCTTTGATAGAAGTTTTGTCTTGCATATTAAAACAGATAAGCTCACCTTGGGCGTTAATCTCTTCTAAAAGTGCGTGAGCTTTCTCTTTATTGCTGTTATAATGGATATAAACAAAGTAACCATTTTTAGCATACTCTTTTACAATCGCTTCTCCAATACTTCCTGTAGCTCCTGTGACTAATACTTTTTTCATTTTTCTTCTTTTTTATAAAATTATTTATAATCTTGTATTACAGAATATGTAATATCTAGATTAGTTGCTTTAATGACATTAATTCTTAATCCTTTAAAACCTATTATTGTTGGTTTATTTGAATTTACTTCATATTCAATGTCTTGAGTGAAAGCAGGTCTTGCCATATCATTTTTAAACTCTCTAAATGATATTTTTATTTTGTTATCAACTTTTCCCTGATACAAAGCTTGGTATTTAAATGAATCTTCAGTATAGTAGGTGTCTTGGATTGGTATATAAGGAATTTTTTTATCTAATGAATATAAATGTGATTCATTTTGCAAAGCATAGTGACTAAATAAGCCATCATTATTTTTGTCTATTATACAAAACTCTTCTTCACAAATTGTTTTATATTTTTTCTCTGGCCATTCTAGAAGTTTATAGTAACCATTAAACTTTATATTATATTCTGCTCTTTCTCTTCCATATTCATCTTTGGGTGCAACAGAAATAGTTTCATTTACTGTAATGGTATATGTATCAAAAATGGCTTGTTTAATTTTTTCAAATATTGATTCACCAATTTCTTTTTTAGAAATTTGATTTAAGGTTGGAATATAAATAATTTGTATTCTTTCTTTTATATCTTGATTATGATATTCCATAGGTAAATCAATGAAATTAATTTCAAAGTTCTTTGAAATTATTATATACTTAGAAGGTTTATTAAGAGGGTATAATTCTTCTCTACCTTGAATAGCACTATGTGAAAAATATCCATTATTTTGAGTATCAATTAAACAGATTTTATTTAATAAGCAGATACTTTTATAAAAATCTTTAGGCCATTTCTTTAAATGGTATAAATCTTCACTGTTGGGTTCAATGTAGAATTCTTTTTTTGTCCCAATTTTGTTTTCATAATAACCATTTATTGGTTCTGAAAGTTGAACTTTCATTATTGGAGTATAAATTGTGGGTTGTGCAATATTTTTTGTACAACCTATGAAAAATAAGCAAAGAAAAGCAAAAATAAGAATTCTCATTGTATTTCCTTTAAATTAATTTGGCTTGTTCAATCAGTTTAACCATGGCACGAATATCAATGTCCATTCGTCTGTCTTCATGTAAAGGTTTGACTAAAGCTCGAATTTCATTGTAAATATTTTTCAAATGAGGAGATACTTGATCTTTCCCTCGAATATCCACTGCTTGTGCCATTCCAATAAATGCAATAGAAAGCATATTATACAGTTCAGGAATCATTTTTGCAAAATCATTGGCTGCGGTTGTTCCCATAGAAACTTTGTCTTGATTTAAAGATTCTGTGGGTCGTGAGTGAATTGAAGCTGCTGTGGTATTTTTAATCACATCGGCGCTCAAAGAACTAAGGCTGATTTGCATTGCTTTAAATCCGTGATAAAAAGGCTCTTGTGATAATTTTAAATTTTCACCCAATCCTCGGTTAAATTTGTGGTCAACTAATAATGCAAATTCTTTGTCCAATAAATCGGCTAAATTAGCAGCACAAATTTTCAAAGTATCCATGGCATGAGCCACATAACCACCGTAGAAGTTTCCTGAAGTGTAAATCACTTGGTTTTCTCCATCAATAAGTGGATTATCATTGACAGAGTTAATTTCTGTTTCTACCCAATTTTTTGAAATGTCTAAGTTATCTCTTACCACCCCTAAAACTTGTGGGGCACAACGCATAGAGTAATTATCTTGGATATTTAAGTCATTGTCTGCAAAAAATTTGTCATATCGGTCATCTCTACCGTGAGTAAGCTTTGAACCAGCAATTTTATTTTTGATATTTTTTGCAGTGGCAATTTGTCCGCTAAATGGTTTTGAATCATGTACAAAATCTGCAACAGGGGTATCATCTCCCAATAAAACTTCAAACATACCTGCCACAAACGATTCCATGCTGTTTAAAATAATTTCAAACTCTTCAATGGCAGCAAGCGCAATTGCACTCATTACGGTTGTTCCATTCATAATGGCTAAAGCTTCTTTAGGTTTAAACTCATAAGGAGTAATGTTAAGTTCATTATAGACTTCCATCACATCTTTGATTTCACCTTTATAATAGACTTCCCTCTCACCTGCAATAACTGCTGCAATATAAGAAAGTGGTGTTAAATCTCCACTCGCCCCAACTGAGCCTTGTGATGGAATGACAGGAATAATATCTTTTTCTATGAGCATTTCTAATCGGTGAAGTAACTCAACACTTACACCTGAACGTGCTTTACTCAAAGAGATGGTTCTCATAATTACAGCGTATCGACACACTTTATATGAAAGATTTGCCCCAATTCCACATCCATGAAATCTAAAAAGGTTTTTTTGCAATGTTTTACTGTCTTCAAACGTCACATAGTTTTTTCCACTTGCTCCATAACCTGTCGTGATTCCATAAATAGGTTTCCCATCTTTTATTTGGTTCATTAAAAAATCATGGGTATGATTAATATAGTCCAAAAACGTTTGCTCTTTTGATATTTCAACACCCGATGCGGTTTTAATTTCATCTAAAGTGATATATCGCTTATCAATTAATAAATTCATTTTTTCTCCCAAAAATTGTAAAAATTAAACCATTGAAAAGGGTGTTTAATCAGTGTGTTGCTTAAAATTTGCACATACTGTTCAATTCCTTTGTGAATAGCATCATTTTCATTTAACGTGTAATCTAATTCTATTTTCTCAAATATCATTTCATAGGTTTTGATGGTTTGGTAAACAACAAAAATCACCATAATCGGTTTTTTTGTTTTATAGGCAAACAAAAATGGATTTTTATTAAAATGTGCCGTGTCATTAAAAAAAGGCATAGCGTATTCATATTTCTCATTTAAGGCGCGATCTCCCATAAAAGCAACCGATTCGTTGTTTAATAAAGCTGTACCAATACTAATCGAGGTCGCAATATTTCCTTTGGATAAATCAATAATATTCACACACGCTTCATTTTTTTTATTGATCATGGCTTCAAATTCTTTGGCATTTTGTATCATGGCTTCATTCATTACTACATTGATTTTAACATCACTTGCACTAAAATAGTTACTGGCAACTGCCCAACCACCAAAGTGATTAGAAAGCAATATTGAGCCATTTTTAACTTCACTTAAAAGTTGTTCTCGATTTTGATTGATAAAATGATAATTTTCAGGATGGGCTTTTGAAATAAATCGATCGCTGGTAGCTACGGCATAATTAAACAGATGATTAAAAAAGTTTTTATGTGAAAAAGGAATATTTAAATGAGCATAATAATCTTTGAGTGCGACTTTGACATTTTTTGCAAATAAAAAATAGTACAATACAACCGCGTATAAACTGTAATACACACTTGCATAACCAAACCAGTTGTAAAAAGTATATAACGTTTTTACAACAACTCCACCTACACGTTGTTTTGCTGCCATTAAAAGATACCCTTTAATAAAAATAGTCGTTGTAAGAAAAGTTTTAAGTGCAACAGAGTGATAGAAACAGTATCTTTATAATTATCAAAATGACTTACTCTCTCTTCTGGCGTGGGATAATAACACTCTATAATCACATCTTTGATTTTTTTATGTTTCCAAAAGTGTTTGACTAAAACTTCAGCTTCAAAATTGAAACGCTTGCTTTTGATATTTAAATCTAAAATCGATACAGGATAAAGCCTAAATCCCGTGAGTGAATCACTGATAGGATAACCGCTGTTTAGACGAATCCAAAAGTTATGAAAGGCTCGTCCGACTTTTGATTTAGTAGGGACATTATCAATATTAAAATTTCGAGACCCAATAATAAGTTCATTGTGCCCACAAACGGCTTGTGTGAGTTTATTGATTTCACTGGCTAAGTGTTGACCATCTCCGTCCATACTGACAAAATAGTCAAAGCCAAACTCTTTGACTTTTTTTGCTCCTGTTAAAATGGCTTGTCCTTTGCCTAAATTTATTTCATGCCGAAGCAGCGTAAGCCTTGGGTGAGGGGAAACTAAATCGGCAACTTTAGTGTACGAACCATCATCAACAATAATAAGTTCATAGCCAAGGTCTATGACATCTTTAGCAACACGTGCAATGGTTTTGGGATTATTATATGTTGGAATAACAACGACTTTTTTAGTTTGTGACAAATGTACACTCACTGCATTTTTTATTTTCTTTGGTGGTAATTATTTTGTAGTGATTATTCTCTTTTTTTTCAATATGAAATAAAATGGTATCTAAAGGAAAAATGGGTTGAACAAATTTGGCTTTGATAATTTTATAAACACGTTTATTGAGCAATAAAGCGGCAATATCAATGTGTAAAAACCCCGGTAAAAGTGGATTGTTAGGAAAATGTGCTTGAAAAATAGGGTGCTTCTCATTTGTAAATTGAACTTCATATTCAATTAACGTATCAGAAACTCTTGAGTCAAGAGTGTTATACAAATCTTTCAATGAAAAATACTCCTAAATAATATCTATGATGATTTTTTGATATTTTATCAAAAGTAAACTAAGTATATAATAATGTCTTTAATTCCAAGGAGAAGAAGTGGAGAAATGTGACGTTTTAATTATTGGCGGCGGACCAAGTGGTTCAGTTGCAGCGTGTAAACTTTTAAAAGAAGGCTTTAGTGTAATCATTTTGGAAAAATTGGATTTTCCTCGATTTGTGATCGGAGAATCACTTTTACCAAGATGTAATCAAATTTTAGATGACAACGGTTTAATCGATATCATTCAAGACCAAAAATATATGGTCAAAGGTGGAGCTATTTTTATCAATGAAAATAAAGAAGAACAATACATTGATTTTCGAAAAAATTTAGGACAAAAATGGGGGACAAGTTTTCAAGTAAAGCGTGAAGAGTTTGATAATGTGCTGTTACAAAGTGCTCAAAAACTTGGAGCAGATGTCAGACATGGTTATGAAGTGCTTGATTATGATAATGAAAAAAATCAAATTACGGCAAAAGACAAAAAGGGACAAATTAAAGAGTTTGAAGCACGATTTGTTTTAGATGCTTCAGGATATGGAAGAGTATTGCCAAAACTTTTGGATTTGGATATTCCGTCAGATTTAAAACTTAGAAATGCCATTTTTACACGAGTTAAAGGGGAATTTAGACGAGAAGGAGATGCTGAAGGTTTCATTGATATTGTCATTCATGACGACAATCAAGCATGGCTTTGGGTTATTCCTTTTAGTGATGGGACAACATCATTTGGTGTAGTATGTGAAGAGGAGTATTTTAAAAAAACAGGCTTAAGTAAAGAAGAGTTCTTTGATAAAGTTATTGGTGAACACAGTTATTTAAAAGAGAAGTTTAAAGATGCTCAAAAAATTGCACCCGTAGGTATCATCAATGGTTACTCTGCTGCAATTAAAAAAATGACAGGAAAAGGGTATGCTTTAAGTGGAAATGCAACAGAATTTTTAGACCCTGTTTTTTCTTCTGGGGTAACTTTAGCATTAGAATCTTCAAATAAAGTGGCAGAACTCATTAGTAAAGAGTTAAGGGGAGAAACGGTTGATTGGAAAAAGGAGTATGAAGATTATATGATGATTGGTATTAATGTTTTCAGAGAGTTTGTCTATGCATGGTATGAAGGTAAACTCAGAAAAATATTTTACACAAAAAACAAATCAGAGATAATCCAAAAATCAATCAGTTCAATTTTGTCGGGATATGTTTGGGATGAAAATAACTATTTTGTAAAAGATACTCGAGAAAAAATAAACGCATTAGCTGGAATGGTTTAATACAATATAAGAGATATAAAAGCGCAAAAACGATATAATCTGCGCTAAAAATTGACTTTAAGGAACAAAATAAATGGCAATTGCAAGCAACGAATTCAAGCAAGTTTTAATTGACGGTTTAAAGCTTGAAGATATTAGTGTTGAAGATATCAATGACAGCGATGCACTTTTTGGAGATGAGGGATTGGGATTGGATTCGGTGGACTCAATTGAGCTGGTTTTAATTATTGAAAAAGAGTATGGAGTAAAGATTCAAAATCCCGAACTCTACAATGAAATTTTTTCTTCGGTAGAGAATTTACTAAAATACATCAATGAAAATCTCAAATAAAGCCTATATTAACTGTTTTGACGCTGCTTGTTGTGCGGGTCAAAACAGTGAAGATATTTTTAACGCTATTTGCGAAAAAAAAGAGACTATTTCTTTAGATAATCACTATATCAAAGATACAACGGTTGCCATTGGAAAGATGGACTCCTCGGAGTCATTTGATACTCTTTTGTTGCAACTGTGTCAAAATGTCTTAAAGAACTCTGATTTAGAAAATTTCTCAAACACGCTTTTAATTGTGGGCTCATCTGTAGGTGGAATGACTCAAACAGAAAAAATATTTTTCCACGATAAAAGCTACAAAAACATCAACTATAAAGAGCATCCTATTGATGCCATTGCGTATAAACTCAAACACACATTTAATTTCTATGATGATATCTCTTTTTCAACAGCGTGTACTTCAAGTGCCAATGCTTTGGGATATGCCAAAGAAGTGATTGCAAAAGGCATTTATGAAAATGTTTTAGTTGTAGGAGTTGATGCGTTATCTTACACAACGGTATGCGGGTTTCATGCCTTAAGTGTATTATCAAGTCAACCTTGCACACCGTTTGAAGAGGGCAGACTTGGGATGAATGTCTCTGAAGGCATGGCTGTTTTATTGGTTCAAAATCATAAACATAAAGATGCCATAGAAATTTGTGGAGTAGGTTACAGTTCAGATGCTCATCATATGACTCAACCCCATCCACAAGGGTTAGGTGCCATCAAAGCGATGTCAAATGCCATTGAAGATGCCAAAATCAACTTAAATGAAATTGGCTATATCAATGCTCATGGCACAGGAACACAAGCCAATGATATGTCTGAGTTAAATGCAATCCATACACTTTTTACAGCCAATAAACCTTATGTCAGTTCAACAAAATCATTTACAGGACATACTTTAGGTGCAGCAGGAGCTTTAGAAGCGGTTATTTCATGTAAAGCGTTATTAAAAGGAATTATTCCTCCCAGTAAGAACATACAAAATATTGAAAATAAAGATATTTTATACAGCAATGAACCCATACAAAAAAGCTTAAAATATGTACTAAGTAACTCTTTTGCTTTTGGTGGAAATAATACCAGTTTACTTTTTGGACACTGCCATGACAATTAAGTTAGAAATTTTAAATGCTGCATATATGATGGGTGCTAAAAATATCGAGTGCAGTCGTATCAAAGAACTGGTACCCAAAATGGTATTTCGAAGAAGATTGACTCAAGCCTCAAAAATTGCGATTGAATTGATGGATCAAGTTTGCTTTACTCAAGGTCGTATTATGTATGCCAGTGCCTATGGAGAGTTGCCAGCAACGGCCAATATTTTATCGGCCATTTTAAATCAAGAAGGTATTTCTCCTACGGATTTTCAAAACTCTGTTTACAATACACCTGTTTCTTATGCGTCAATTTTGCAAGATAACACCAGCGAAATTTTAACCATTTCAAGTGGAGACAACAGTTCGGATAGACTTCTAAAATTGGGTGCCATAAAAGCACTCGATGGGGATGAAATTTTGCTTTTAGCGGTCGAAACAATGGATATTGTGGGAATGGAAGAGATTAATACATGTATTGATTATTTGGAGTGTGGTGTGGCTTTAAAAGTCAAAGTAACTCAAGAAAAAGCTACAATAAACAACTTTGAATTTAACGAAAATATTCCACAATCCTTAAAAAAACTGGTCTCTATTGCTTCACAATACAGTCATGAGAATCGACACATTATAGAAGTCAAACTATGAATTTACCTCACTTACCTCCTATTTTATTTGCACAAAATGTTATTGCCAAAGAAGAAAACAGTGTTCAAGTTGTTTGTAAATTTGATAAAAAACCTACGCTGGGGATGTTACTAGAAGCAGCAGCACAAAGTAGTGCCGCATTTGAAAAAACGCATAAACAAACAAAAGGTTTTGTCATTGGGGTTAAAGAAGTTGAACTTCTGAATGACTCAGATGATTTAGAAGTTGTTGTTTATCTTAACAAAGAGATAGAAATGGGAACAATCTTTGAGTTTTATTTTTGTGCGTATACGCATAAAAAACTTCCTTTGGCCAATGGAACGATTACTTTATTAATAAGTGAAGATTAATATGAAAACTTTTTTTCAAAACACAGATTCTATAACAGCAATTGAAGCACAATATGAAGCACAAAAAATAGCTTTTGCTCCCATTATTTTTCAAGTAGCACGGACGATGAGAGATTTGGGTATTTTAAAACTCTTATTAGAGAATAAAGAAGGGTTAAGTTTAGAAAAAATTTCAGAAGAACTGTCGCTTCTTTCTTATAATGTGCAAGTATTATTGGAAACCGCACTCAGTGTTAATATTGTCAAAAGTGTTGAAAATATTTGGTCATTAACTAAAATAGGGTATTTCTTACAAAGTGATGTCATGACCAATGTGAATATGAATTATAACCATCATGTCAACTATTTAGGGCTATTTTATTTAGATGAATCCATAAAAAATGAAAAAGCAGAAGGATTAAAAGTATTTGGAGAGTGGGAAACCATTTATCCTGCATTATCTTCTTTGCCCAATAAAGCCAAGCAATCGTGGTTTGAATTTGACCATTTGTATTCAGATTCCGGATTTCCTAAAGCCATTGAAATATTAAAAACATTTAATCCTCACTTACTTTTAGATATTGGAGGCAATACGGGAAAATTTGCCATGCAGTTTGCTAAAGAAAATCCTCAAACACATATTACGATTATGGATTTGCCTCAACAAGTTAAATTGGCCAAACAAAACATATATGAAAATAATATTTCCAATATTTCAACCTATGAAGCCAATATTTTATTGGAAGAGACCATTGTTCCTAAAGGCTTTGATATTATCTGGATGAGTCAATTTTTAGATTGTTTTAAAGAAGAACAAATTGTGGATATTTTATTAAAAATCAAGAGCAGTATGGATGACAATGCTCAAATATGTATTATGGAACCTTTTTGGGACAGGCAACAAAATGAAACAGCGGCTTTTTGTGTCATTAATACCTCTCCTTATTTTACTGCGATGGCCAATGGCTACAGTAAAATGTTTAAATATGAAGATTTTGAAAAATTGTTGAAAAAAGCCAATTTAGAAATCATTGAAATAATTGATAATATAGGACTGTGTCAGACGATAATTGTGTGTAAATAAAGGAGTGACTTATGCCATGGATTATAAAAATAGGAATTATTGCTTTAATTTCTATTCAAATGTATGCCGAAGTACACTATATCAAAGAACCTACATTCAATGAAGTAACCTATGTTGAAACCCATGGTGACCCTTCCAATGAAGCCATTATATTTGTACATGGCTTAGGGGATGAAGCATCCAAAATTTGGCAAGATACCGCACAAGCTTTACAAAATGAGTATTATATTTTACTCTTTGATTTACCGGGGTTTGGACGTTCAGATAAATCCAATAAACTTTATTCCCCGTATAACTATGCATATTTTATTAATTATTTAGCAGGTCATTTTATTCAAAAACCTTTTCATCTCGTGGGGCATTCTATGGGGGCTAGTATCAGTTTAAAATATGCTTCAATGTTTGAAAATATTAAAAGTTTAATGCTTATTGATGCGGCAGGGATTTTAAACAAAATCGCATACAGCCAATTTTTATTGAAAGAAAAAACACAAAAAGTAACTCAAAATAATGGTATTGTAGATTTTGTAGAGAATTTACCTTCGAAGTTGAACGAATTTTTACCTTTAAATTTGGATTCCGTTCTTCAATATAATGCGTCAAGAAAAGTTTTATTGCGTTCAAATCCCTCAACTATAGCAGCCACAGCATTAGTAGAAGAAGACTTTTCTTTAATTCCACAAAGAGTTAATGTCAATACTTTGATTATGTGGGGAGAAGAAGATAAAGTTGCTCCTTTACGAACAGGCTATGTTTTACATAAACGCATTGAAAATTCTAAACTGACCATGGTAAAAGATACAGGACATGTGCCCATCAAAGATGCCCCGCAGATTTTTTTAAACGCGTTACAAGAACATTTAAAAAATCATGCGTATCAAAAAGAAGAGATGACATTTTCTTCTTATGCTAAAAAAATAGTCATTGAAAATAAAGACAAGGTTACGCTCACAGGACATATTGAACATCTTGTGATTAAAAATAGCACCAATATTCGTATAAAAGATGCCAAAATAGATGAATTGTATATAGAAAAATCAGATGTTTCTATTGTCAATTCTCAACTAAATTTAGAAAAAACGACTCAAATACTTGAATCAACTCTCACAATAACTGCCAGTGATATTCAAACAATAGGAATAGAACTATTAGACTCCTCTTTAGATTTAGCCGGAGTAGATATCAGCAGTTTAAATTATACGTTTAAAAGTCTTAATCAATCTCGTACGCAAAATATTTTGTTTTCTCTTTGTCAATTAAATGAAAACACGCTTCATGAAATGGTGACACTAAAAGCCTATGAAGAGTTTTAATCCGTAAAAATCAAGTTAAAAAATATACTTATTTAATCAAAAGCCTTTAAATGATAAAATCCTAAATAAAATAATTTAGGATTTTTAATGTCAAACATACTCTCTTCGAGTGCAACACGTATTAAAACAGGATTAGTATTACTCGTTGCCTTAGTTATTATCGGATACATCGATTCATATTTTGTGATGTGGGTATTCTTTGGAGCTTTATTGGGAATTTCTCTTTATGAAGCACAAAAACTTTTCTCTTTTGAACATCAAAGTGTTTATATAGTAGGTTCTTTGTTGTGGGTGGCTGCGTATTTTTATCCGACACCTGAAGATTTGATTTTTGTGGTGGCAGTTGTATATGCCTCGGTTTTAGCGTATACTAAAGAGGTCAATAGAAATTTCTTAATTTTATTACTCTATCCCACGGCATCATTTTTATTTCTTTTTTCGTTATATGCTCAATTTGGGATGCCTTCACTGTTATGGTTATTGGTCGTAGTAGCAGGGGCGGATGTGGGGGCTTATTTTGTAGGAAGAAGTATAGGAAAAACACAATTTTGCCAAACCAGCCCTAATAAAACAATTGAAGGTGTCATTGGTGGAGTTGTGGTTGCAGCGATTTTGGGGTCAATTTTTTCAATTGAAACATTTGGTTTCCTAACTGCTTTACTGATTTCATTGGTGGTTGCAGTTGCTTCTGTATTTGGAGATTTGTTTGAAAGTTATTTAAAACGAGAAGCCAATGTTAAAGACAGTGGAAATATTTTACCCGGACATGGTGGAATCTTAGACAGAACCGATGGATACTTATTTGCAGGGATTATTATGTTGGTACTTTTAAAGGCCTTTGCTTGATAATTCTTGGAAGTACTGGCTCCATTGGAGTTAATACGATTGAAGTGGCGAAAAAGTTTAACTTAAATGTTGAAGTTTTAGTTGCAGGAAATAATATCGAACGACTCAATGCCCAAATTAAAGAGGTGAATCCCTCTATGGTTGTGATTGCCAATAAAGAAGATGTGCATAAAGTCAATCATCCCCATGTTGCTTTTGGGCAAGAAGCCATTTTAGATGCCATTGAAAATTCAACTTCTCAAACGGTTGTCAACTCTTTGGTAGGATTTTTGGGATTAAAACCTACATTAAAAGCCATACAATGTGGTAAAAAAATTGCTTTAGCCAATAAAGAATCACTTGTAGTTGCCGGGGAGTTTATTGATCAATCACGATTAATGCCTGTTGACAGTGAACACTTTGGTTTATGGTATTTGCTCCAAAACAAAGCCATTGCTTCGATGACTATTACTGCAAGTGGAGGCTCTTTTAGAGATTATCCTTTAGAAAAACTAAAAAATGTCACCGTAAAAGAAGCACTCAATCACCCCAATTGGTCTATGGGAAATAAAATCACGATTGACAGTGCTACAATGACCAATAAACTTTTTGAACTGCTTGAAGCCAAATGGCTTTTTAACACCACCCATCTTGATGCTATCATTGAAACAAAATCACTGATTCATGCTTTGGTTAATTTTAAAGATGGAAGTACAACAGCCCATATTGCTAATGCGTGTATGCAACTTCCTATTGCGTATGCCATCAAACAAAAAGTGGATATCGAAGTGTTAAAGCCCGTTAATTTACTTGAAGTAGGAATATTGGAGTTCAAAAAAATTGAAGTTGAACGGTATCCCATTTGGGAAATCAAAGATTATATGCTGAAAAATCCTCATTTGGGCGTGGTGTTAAATGCTGCCAATGAAGTAAGTGTGTCCCAATTTTTGAAGAATAAAATTGCTTTTTTAGAGATATCAAAAAAGACCTTAGCTGCACTGGAAAAATTTGATACGGTTCATCCTAAAAACCTTGACGAAATTTTTGAAATCGATAAAGAAGTAAGGGCATATTGTGGCGCTTGATTTGGCAATTCCTTTTGGGATTTTACTGTGTTTGGTGATTTATTTAATCTATTCAAGAAATCAATTTGAAAAAAGAATGCTTTTTTTGTATGAAGAAAAATTTCAAGAGTGGAAAAAGCATCATTCGAAATCCAATGAAAAGAGCAGCAATAAAGAGTTAGTGGGATTAATTTTTAAAGAAAATGATAAAATAAAAGTAGAGTTACTGAATCAAGAAGTAAAACGACGAGTTGCGCAAGGCAAGTTTGACATCAAGGAGGCATAATGAGAGCAACACTTTTGATGTGTATGTGTGTCAGTCTGATGATGGCACAACTTTTAACCCGTGATTCAATGAATGAAGTGGTCAAGGATTATAACAACAATTTAATGTGGGTTGATAATAAAAACACCATAACACTACAAATGACACATAAAGAGGCACTTCAATTTTGTGAAACATTGGTGCATTCAGGCTATGCCAATTGGAGAGTGCCTACCCTTGAAGAGTTTGAAACCATTGTGGATAAAACCAATAAAAAAAATTACATCAACAGAGCCTTTAAGTTTAATGCTCCCACAGGATATTGGGCATTTAAAGCCCATTTTAGAACCTTTTGGTATTATGCTGATTATATGAATTTTATCAGTGGTACGGCATATTTTGATAATCGTAAGGTCAATAAATATGTACGGTGTGTACGCGATATTAAATAGGAAGAGGTATGGCAAAAAAAGTATTAATATTACACGGTTGGGGTGGAAGTGTATACCCCCATTGGCAAGCACATTTAGCACGTGATTTGATTCAAGAAAATTATGTGGTTTCTTTTCCTGCTTTACCCAATATGGATTTTCCCAAATTAGAAGAGTGGAAAGCCTTTATTAAAAAAGAGGTTGAGCATTTTGCTCCCAATATCGTGGTGTGTCACTCTTTGGGAAATATTGCATGGTTTCATGTGGTTGAAGAGTTGGATATTACCTTGGATAAATTGATGCTTGTGGCGCCTGTTCGACAAAATTGTGCCATTGAAGAATTAAGTTCATTTTTCCCTTATCCTATACCAAGTGATTTGAAAAGTCGTGAAGTTATTATGGCAGCATCGGACAATGATCCTTATTTAAGCATTGAAGAGGCGATTGCATTACAACAAAAACTCAATGTGGGCATGAAAATTATGGAAAATGCCGGACACATCAATGCCCAATCGGGGTTTGGAAAACTCGATTGTGCCTTAGATTGGATAAAAAGAGAAATCGAGTGTGAGGAGTCAAGGTCTTGATTTTATCCATTGAAAGCAGTTGCGATGACAGCTCTATTGCCATTACTGAAATAAACAGTAAAAAACTTATTTACCACAAAAAGATTTCTCAAGAACTGCAACACAGTGTTTATGGAGGTGTCGTTCCAGAGTTAGCTGCACGACTGCATGTAGAAGCCTTACCCAAAATATTAGAAGAGTGTCAACCCTATTTTACACAACTTAAAGCCATTGCTGTAACCAATGCTCCTGGACTTGCCGTAACGCTTATGGAAGGAGTTACAATGGCAAAAGCATTAAGCTTGAGCTTAAACATTCCTTTGATTGCGGTGAATCATCTTAAAGGACATATTTATTCTTTATTTATAGAAAAAGAAGCTTCCTTTCCTATGCTGGTTTTGTTGGTTTCTGGTGGACATACTCAAGTTATTGAAGTGAAAAATCTAAATACCATGCACGTAATGGCAAAAACCATTGATGACAGTTTTGGTGAGAGTTTTGATAAAGTGGCAAAAATGCTTAACTTGGGTTATCCAGGAGGTCCTATTGTTCAAGAGTATGCACTCAAAGGCGATAAAAATGCCTATGAGCTTCCCATTCCTTTAAGTCAAAGTGCTCAAATAGCCTTTTCGTATTCAGGACTAAAAAATGCTGTACGAATGGCAATTGAGAAAGAGAAAGAATTAACCCAAGAAGTCAAACAAAATATTTGTGCTTCTTTTCAAAAAGCAGCTGTTACGCACATTATGCAAAAAATGAAAAAACTTTTTAAACAAAATCCTCCCACCCATTTTGCCATTGTGGGAGGGGCGAGTGCCAATATTTGTTTACGAAATGAAATTGAAGCGTTGTGTCAACAGTACCAAACCACCCTTCACTTAAGTCAATTGCAATATTGCTCAGACAATGCTGCCATGATTGGACGAGTGGGGGTTGAACACTATCTTGCGGGTGATTTTATATCAATGGATGAACTGGACGTATTTTCACGCACACAAGTGTAGTGTGCAAGTAGTAAAGAAAGGGTTTATGATGAAAAAAAATTTGTTTGAAATGGGGGCTCTTTTAAGTGGAGACTCTTTTGATACCCAAAAAGAAGACAAAAAGAAAACCCAAGCTCAAAAAACAATTCCACAAAAAGAGCATCAGTTGGTCTTTACTTATGAAAAACGAAACGGCAAACCCGTAACTTTGGTGGGGCGTTTTTATTGTGATGACAATACCAAAAAAGAAGTTTTGAAAACATTGAAAAAGAAACTGGCTTGTGGTGGGGCTATGAGTGAAGAGTGGCTTGAATTGCAAGGGGATGTGAAAGAAAAAATCAAAACGATTTTAGAGCCTCTTGGTTGGAAGTTTAAAAAGTAGGAGGTACTTACTTATGCAAAAACTGTTTTATGAAGTCAATACGTTAGATAAGAAGTGTTATGAAAAATTTCATTTGAGTGAAGATATTTTGATGGAACATGCCAGTTTAAGTATGGTATCGTTTATTGAAAATAATTTTAAAAAACAAAGCAGTGTACTGATTGTGTGTGGAAGTGGCAACAATGGTGCCGATGGCATTGCCTTGGCACGATTACTGTTTGGAAAGTATCAAGTCTATTTGTATACGCCTTATGGTGTTAAATCTCCTATGGCACAACTTCAACAACAACGAGCAAACAGTATTGGTATTCAAACCATTGAGCAACCCATATCTTGTGATATTATCGTCGATTGTATTTTTGGTACGGGGTTAAATAAAGTACTCGATGAGTTTAGCATTAAACTCATACAAAAGCTCAACACCTTTAAAGGGTATAAAATTGCGTGTGATATTCCTTCTGGAATCAATAAAGAGGGACAACTTCTTCCTGTTTGTTTTAAAGCCAATACCACCATTACTATGGGCGCATTAAAAAGTGCTTTGTATGCCGATAATGTCAAAGACAGTGTGGGAACAATAGAAGTTGCCACGTTAGGAGTTTCTTTGGCATTGTACGAAGGGCAGAGTAACATCTTTTTATTGGATTCGTCTGATATGGAAATTCCGTATCGATTAAAAAACACTGCCCATAAAGGTGATTTTGGACATTTAAGTGTGATTGTGGGAGAAAAAAAAGGGGCAGGAATTCTTGCGTGTGATGCGGCTTTTAACTTTGGATGTTCACTGGTTACGGCAATAACGCACGAATATATTAATTTACCGTATCATATTATGCAATGCCATAAATTACCAACAAACACAACCGCCATGGCTTTAGGAATGGGATTAGGCAATTATGAAAGCCAAGAAATTTGCCAGTTACTTGAAAGTCCTTTGCCAAAAGTCATTGATGCGGATTTGTGTTACGATGAAATTGTTTTAACTGCATTACAAGAAAACACCATTATTACCCCTCATCCTAAAGAATTTTGTGCTTTATTAAAATTATGTGATATTGCTAAAATCAGTGTCGAAGAGTTGCAAAATAATCGTTTTAAATATGCGTTGATGTTCAGTGCTAAGTACCCCAAAGTCGTGTTATATTTAAAAGGAGCCAATTCCATTATTGCCCATGAGTTTAGATTATACGTCAATGCTTATGGTACTTCTGTTTTAAGTAAAGGCGGAAGTGGCGATGTCTTAACTGGATTGATGGCATCTTTATTGGCACAAGGGTATACTCCTTTAAATGCAGCACTAAGTGCCTCTCTTGCACACAGTTTAGCAGCAAGACAATATGAGGGAAACAATTACTCTTTGACCCCTCAAGATTTAATCCGTTTAATCAAAACATTATAAAGAAGAAATATGAAAGCTGTCCTTATCCAAACAACGTGTGGTTCGAAAAAAGAGGCACAAAAGATTGCACAAATTTTGATTGAAGAGAAACTGGCTGCTTGTGTACAACTAACAAAAATTAAGTCACTTTACACTTGGGAAAATAAGCTGTGTGTAGATAAAGAAGTCTTATTAAGTATAAAAACTAAAAAAGAAAATTTTCAAAAAATTCAAAGGAAAATTAAAGAAAATCATAGCTATGATTTGCCAGAAATTATAGAATTAGAAATAACCAATGCAAGTAAAAGTTACTTGAAATTTATAGAAGGAAATACAAAATGAGTGAAATACTAAAAATTGGGAAATATGAATTTAACAGCCGATTAATCGTGGGAAGTGGAAAATACAAAGATTTCCAAACAACAAAAGATGCCACACTTGCCAGTGGAAGTGAGCTTATTACGGTTGCAATTAGAAGAGTCAATATTACCAACCCAAATGAAGAAAATTTATTAGATTATTTTAAAGACACTAACGTAAAGTTACTGCCAAATTCAGCAGGGTGTTTTACAGCCGATGAAGCCATTACGACTTTTAGATTAATGAGAGAAGCCACAGGAATTGATATTATTAAATTAGAAGTTATCGGGGATGCTCAAAAAACACTTTATCCGGATGTTATTGAAACGATTAAAGCGTGTGAAATACTTAAAAAAGAGGGGTTTACCATTATGGCATACACCAATGATGACCCCATTATTGCCAAACGATTAGAACAAGCTGGGGCAGATGCGATTATGCCATTAGCAGCACCTATTGGTTCGGGGTTAGGTATTCAAAATCGATATAACATTGCGTTTATTAAAGATGCCGTGAAAGTACCTGTTATTGTGGATGCGGGAGTAGGGTGTGCCAGTGATGCAGCTATTGCTATGGAATTAGGGGCAGAAGCGGTATTAACCAACACCGCCATTGCGTGTGCGCAAGACCCAATTTTAATGGCAGAAGCGATGAAGTATGCAGTTATTGCAGGAAGAATGGGATATAAAGCCGGACGGATTCCAAAGAAGCCATATGCAACGGCTAGTTCACCTATTGATGGACTGATTCAATTCTAAAATAAACGAAAGGGATTTTCTAAATTTGTTTAGAAATCCCTTGACATTTTACTTAAAACATATTATAATTCCGTCCTCTTTTTAAGAGAAATTATGTTTCGGGGCGTAGCGCAGTCTGGTTAGCGCACCTGGTTTGGGACCAGGGGGCCGGAGGTTCGAATCCTCTCGCCCCGACCATTTAATTATTTAAACATCATATTGTGGTAGGTATAGCTCAGTTGGTTAGAGCATCGGGTTGTGGTTCCGAGGGTCGTGGGTTCGAGCCCCATTATCTACCCCATTTTTTATTGCGTCCTTAGCTCAGCTGGATAGAGCAACGCCCTTCTAAGGCGTAGGCCAAAGGTTCGAATCCTTTAGGGCGTACCATTTTTTGAAGATTTAGTCTACCTAAATCTTTTTTTTTGTAAAAAACCTGCGGATGTGGTGAAATTGGTAGACACGCCAGACTTAGGATCTGGTGCCTCGCGGTGTGGAGGTTCGAGTCCTCTCATCCGCACCATTTAAAACTACCATAAAATCAGTTTGTTCTCACTTTAAGCTTTCTTTGGGTGTCCTCTTAGGTGTCCAAAACTACCCCTTTTTTATATAAGAAAACTTTTAATATTTATAATATAAAATGGTCATTGTTGTTTGTTGATTATTTTATAGTTTTAGCTGAAGTCTAGATGGTCCATTTAGAATGTAGTAGAATAATTGAATAAAAGATTATAGATATTTATATCTCAGTATTTATAATTGACGTAAAAATATAGAAGTCATTCCAGTAGGGATAGAGGAGATATAGTATTCTATCTTAATGACTCATCAAAAAGTGCATTTTCATGTTTAAGCTTTGAAAATATGAACATAACTACTGGTATGTTATGTATGCGATATAGCTATTAGATAATAGTTGTATTATAATGATTCGGTATTTGTTAAAAATGGTTTTGGTTTTAATTCCCAAAATAGATTTAAGTCTGTCAAAGAATACCTCTTTGACAGAAGAAGACCGTGTTCTTTTAAAAGAACTTATTAATGTATTAGAAACATTTAATAATGTTTTAAAAAAAATATGAAAATATTAAATTCAAAGGAGTATAAATGACAAATAAACTAATTAAGGAATTTGTCTAATAGTCCACTTCTTAATAGAAGTTGATATATTCATACCGCACAAAAATAAAGAAAAGTGTTATCTCCAATATACAAAGCTGAGGGGAGCACATCACATTAAATAACATAAAAAGCGTGTAAATCTTCTAAAATTGCCTGAGAGGGTTTCCCCTCTCTGAGGCTTTTTTTTATTGCCTTTAGAATTTCACTGTAGTGAGAATAATTAAAATTCTCAAAACTTTCTTCAATCATATTATATTCATCAATAAATACATATTCTTCAGGAACTTTTGTTCTAAGATAAATTTCTGCTGTAATAAATTGTGCTAAATATCTTAATGTCTGCTCGAATGGAATAATAGTAGTAAATTCTTTTACGATTAGAGTATGTACTTCTTTAAAAAGTTCATAAATTGTAAACTCTTTTGCTAAAAGATTATTTATACTCTTGTAAATATGAGATAGTTCTTTATCTTTTATATTTTTTGGTAATTCATTATTTATAAATTTCGTAGGTGACTTTGAAGTAAATAAATTAGTGGCTATTGAGACATTTTTCTCATCAATATTTTTCAATATAAGTTCATCAAGTTTTTTATTATTTGTAAGTATAGTTCTTGAATAATTTTTTGATGAAAGAACTATATGTGAATAAAGAGAGGGATAGTATTTAAGTATAGAAGTTATAAAGTGATCTAATTTAAGTAGCTCAATATCATATAAGCCATCTGGAAGTTTTATTCTTTTATCAAATTCAAAATCATTTAGTTTTTTAAAATTAAACCATTTACTAGAAATTTCTTCTAAATTACTATAGTTTGACAATTCTACAAAATTATTGATAAGTTTCATAGTCTTTCCTATTATTTATAGATGTAAAAATATTATAAATATTTGTCAAGTTGATACTGCTCAATTTTGAGCAATTCAATTTTGAAAGATATAGAATATTATTTTAAGATTTCAGAACCAATTGGCATTTAAATTATATAAAAAGGTACCTTTTAAAATAAAAAGGAAAGTAAATGGAAAAAGAAATAAATAGATGGCTTACTCCTAAACAACTTGAGGAGTTATATGGATTCTCACTAAATTGGCAAGCAAAAGCACGCATGATAAGCAGTAATTCAGGATTGCCATATTCAAAAATAGGTCGTAAATTTATACGTTATGATAGGTATGAAATAGAAAAGTGGATTGAAAACCATCGAGTAGTTGGATATTTATTATGAAAGTTCATATAAAGCAAAAAAAGAAGAATTTTACGATGATAAGTAATATCATTGCACAAGATATCAATATAAGCTTAAAAGCCAAAGGAATGAGCTTAATTATTGCTCATTTTCCAGATGATTGGCATTTTTATGAAGAAAAACTTCAAGACTATACAAGTGATGGAAAAACAGCCATATCAAATGCACTCAAAGAACTTGAAGTGGGTGGTTATCTTTTTAGAAAACAACTTAGAGAAAAAGGAAGATTTTCAAATAAGCTTTGGATATTTTCAGATGAAAAATTAAGTAGTGAAGATTTACAAGATTTTCCCGAGATTAGAAAAACTGATATCGGTAAAAATGATAACGGAAAAACAGTAACTACTAATACTCACTCTAATAATATTACAGAGAATAATAAAAAAAACACTCAAAAAAATGGTAGAAAAAAGCCATTCTATAAATTTGTGAATGTTTTAAAATCAAATGCAGAATTGTATTCTGGTTTGTATATAGAATTTGAAAATAAAATTTACTGTTTTGAAAATATCAATGGTCAACTACTGCTAAAGGATAAAATAAGTGATCTTATTCTTTCAAAGGTTCAAGCTGAAAAGATATATCAAAAGATGCACAAATCATTTGATGTAAAAATAGTTCGAGGTAATAAATGATTGAAAGTATTACCAAGCTCAACCAAGAAACTCAAAATAAAAATTTACGAATGTTTGCAAGAATTGATTTAAAAACGAAGTTACAAATATTGCAGCTTCAAAAGCAACTGTTTCACAAACTAAAAAATAGTTATAGCGATGTAGATAATACTATTTTGACCCTATCATCACTTGTTTTAGCTATTGATACTGTTGCAAACGAATTTGATGATGTGAATCTAAATGCAATAAAACTTCGAGCTAGGAATAACAAAGCCAAAATAAAACGGCAAAAGATGCTTGGATATTGGGCAATAGTAAGAACTTTAAAGTTGGAACAAAATATGAGCTTTAGAGATATTGCAACTTACTTTAAAAAATATCATAAGCTAGAAGTTTCTTATTCCACTATTTATGAACTATGGAATGAACTAGAAAACAACACACAAATAAAGGAGAATTAGAAAAATGGCACACGATCAAATATTTACACTTAGTGATGATTTTGGAATTGAACTTAAAATCATACCTGTAGCACTCAATCTTGATAAAGAGATATATCTGCTTCATATTTTTGAAGAAGATCATAGTTTGAAAAAAAAATTTATAAGAAATGAATTAGTTTTGGTAGCTAATCAGATACTAACTTCAACATTTACTGATACAGTCCATTTTATGGAAGAACTCAACCTTTTTGATATAGGTAATAATCAAAATAAATACCTTGATATTACGGAGTATAAAAGTACAAAAAATCTAAAACTTAAACATGATGGCAATGAAAATATTTTTATTTCAAAATCTGAAGCAAAAGCTATGTATAAAATTTTTAATTTAGCTTTTTTAGGATATTCAGTTGCTACTGTTCTTGAAAAAGAGTTTAGCTTTGCACCGCAACAACTCACACAATTACTTCATAATCAAAGTTTATTAAAGAAGCTCACATGAGTTTCTTTAGTACTATAATCATTATTACAGCTATCTTTTCATTATTCATTGGCTATTACTTTTATATCAAGTATCTGGAAAAATTTTATTTGGAACAAGAAGAAACTAAAAAACACTTTGTTGCACAAAGTATAAAGCAAAAACAAAAAGAAAAGTTTGATAAATTGCAGAAATTAGAGAAATTGAAAGTTCTAGAACAAGAAAAACAAATTAATCTTGAACATACAAAAAAAATGAAAGAAGAAAAATTTGAGAAAAGTTTTCTTGGGGAAAAAGAACCTGTGAAATATTATCTTTATAATACAGATTCATTAGATTACAGTATTAAAAATATGTATAAAGAAATAGTACATAAAAATCTATGGATAAATGAACCTTTTCATACTAAGTTGTATGAATTTTTGATGCTTGTGAATGATAATGATTTTATGATTGTTGATCCACATTCAAAAATTATAGCTATGAATACAAGAGATAAATACAATAAAATGCAAACTTCAAAAGCTTACCAAGTCTACAGCACCAAAGATATTATCAAGCATATGATATCTTACTGTATAAATGAAATTAAAAGATTTAATAAAAAAGATGCACAAAATCTTGTAATATCAATTTTTATAGTAGCGTTAAAACTATCAGTTCATTATCTATCACGAGAAGTACCGCAAGATATAATTGATAAAATGTTAAAAGATTATATTCATTCTCCAGCCATAAGAAATATAATTCAAATGATTGAAGCAAAAAATGAGAAAATTTATTTTATCCAAGAGTCCATCTATGATGCTTTTTCTGTGGTTGAAACATTACCTTATAATGATAGGGAAATTCCAAAATCATTAGAAATAAAACGAAAAATCTCACCAAAAGTTCTTCAAAATATCTAAACAGGTGTTTATTTACCTGTTTGGAATTTGTTTAGTTTTCTGTTTTTTAAAACATTTTCCAAAAAAGTCTAAATCCTCATCATTCAGATACTTTTGTGTTTAATCCCTTCAAAAAAGGAAACTGAAAAAAATATTTATCACTACCTCTTTTTTGGCTATTAAAATATCAAACAAATTTTCATGTTAAAATCACTTTAGTTTTTTATTTAAAAAGACAAACTACCTTATAGGTGGAGCTCAAGAATTGCTTACGAGTATTCTGTACCATCTTAACCAAAAGAGCGTCAAAAAGTTTTAATTTTCTTTGATTTAGAAATTTTTTGCACTATCAATAATCAAAGAAGTGTGGCAAGCTTTGATTTGCAAGTACAATTTAAAATAGACTAGTAAATTTTTACCTCTAACTGGTACTGTACGAAATATTAGCGATTTAGATGCAAAAATCGAAAAATAAATGCAGATTGACTAAACAAACTTTTGCCTATGATAGAGGCTGAAACTATCAAAATAATTAAAATAAAAGGACAATTTTGAGAGGCAGTGTTTACTATCAAAGTTCACAATTAGTAAAACAAATCTTTGAAGCTGGTGCAAAAAAAGAGGATAGAATTAATCCAAACCATGAACACTATCAAAAAGTTGCAAGCTACAAAACAATGGAGAGTTACCGCTCAATATGGAACAACTTTTTTAACTATTTAAAAGAGCATTGGGGTATAAAAGATTTTGAAAAAATAGAATCACAACATATCCAAACATATATGGACTATAAAATAGAATACTATCCATCAAAACAATATCTTGAAAAAATATCTGCTGCACTTGGTAAACTTGAAATTGCCCTAAAGCTCTTCGCTAAAAATATCCATAATGAGATTAGAGAGTATAATTTTTCAATCCGTCAAATTATTTTAGATGAAGCAATAGATTTAGAATATGTAGCGAATAACTACCACAACCGTGCATATCATAATCCTCTTCTTTTAATTTCAAATCTTAAAAATCCACTTCATACAATAGCTGCTAAAATTCAATATGAAGGGGGTGCACGAATTGAAGGTGTGGCACTTATTAAGCTTGAACAACTTGTTGGCACAAAGCTTGATAAGATTACAAATATTAAAAAAGGAATCATTTTTACAAAAGAAAAAGGGGGAAAGGAAGGTGAAGTTTTAGTATCACTTGAAACTTACAATGAACTGCAAAATTACCTATTGAATAATCCCAAGTTTAAAATCAATCGACAAACGTATTATGAAGATATAAAACAATCAGCACTTTTATCAAATGAAACACCAGAAGCTAGCCATGGTCTTAGATGGAACTTTGCAAAAAGAAGAATGCTTGAATACGCCAAAGCTGGTTACTCTTATGCCGATTCTCTTCAAGAGGTTAGCTATGAGATGAAACATAATCGGGCATCAATTACGGAGCACTATTTGGGTGGTTAAGTCTTGACAAAAAGCTGTATTTTGTATTAAGTTGATTTATTTCCTAGTATTATCAGTTCAAAATAACACAGTAGATTGAGAACTGAGTCTTAACCTAGTCCCATACTACTGTAAGCATCTATTTATTTGACTCTTTTCGTCTAGCTTTGTCTAACATATTGTCTAACTTCATCTAAACTTTTTTTGTTTTAGACAGATGCCAAGTTCGACCTTCAGGCTCTATTTTACCGATTTTTCTCAATGCCTGAAGATTGTTTTTTACCTTATTTTTCTTTTGATCTTCGTCTAAAACATCAGGTAATTTGTCTAAAAGTATTTTTTCAAAATCTGCTCTTGTAGCACTTTTGAATTTTGCTAAATACTCTAAAATAATACTTTGGCAATATGTATCATCTATTCCTCTAAGTTTTATATACTCATCCTTTTGATTTGTATATTTCGCCACATTTGATGATATGTGTAAATTTGGTCTTTTCCCCTCGATGAGATTTTTTGCTTTTAAAACTTTAACTTCATCAGAACTTAGGCTATGACCTTTTTGCACTTTATCAAGTAAAATAATCTCTTCCAAAGAAAGTTCAGGAACACTTGCAAGCTTTAAAGCATAGTTCATGTCAAGCACTTTTCCCTCTATGGTTACTTTTACAGAGTCATTTGAAAGCTCATATTCTGGAAGTGGAAAGTACTTTTTACTTTGGATTGTAAACATCTTGACAATTCCACTTCCTATGGTATCGATAAGATTTAGATTTATCATTGCTTGAGCTAAAAATTTGTTTCTATATTTTATTTCAGGTGCATCTGTTTTTAGTACATTTTCAATAGTTTGAGGGATAAATGCCCCTTTGTTTGCAAAGACTAATTTTCTGTCTTCAAACTCTACTACATTGATTTTTCCACCCATTGTATAGTCTTGATGAGCTATACAGTTGTTGAGTGCTTCTCTTATGATAAATGGATGATAGCTTTCTACCTCTTGCGGAAATAAAGAATTTCCATCCATATATCTGTATTTTAGATTTCTGATTTTGTTATAAACCGCTTCAAGACTTAAGATAAACGGGCAAGTAAAGTGTTCATAATCTTTTGCGATATTGTCCTTATCTTTGAGTATCCAGCTAATCTGTGCAACCGCAGGAGATAACAAATATTCTGATTCACTTTTACCTAGAAGTAGTATTGCAGTATTTGTGATTTTTCCTTTGATAGTTATCTTTGCTTTATTTAAAAAAGTAGTATCATCCCAAGCTTTTATTTCATCAGCAAGTTTTGGATTTTTAATTGCATAAAGCTCCCTTGCTTTTTGTATCGCTTCACTTGATAGATCCTCAATGGTCGCATCTTCACATATCTGGATACTCCAATCAAAATCATTGTTTTGACTTCTTATTCTCTCTAACTCTTCAAGATTAAGAGGTTGAAGTTCTGAACTATCTCTTCCATAGTAGTGACCCTTCCAAGCTATGGGAAGTCCAATGGGTGCTGATGGTATTTGAAATAAAACAACTCTTTTTCCATCTAGCTCAGTTTCGTATATCTCTTTAAAAGTGATTCTATTTGTAGTATGGTTGGCAACTTCTGCTTTTAAGTTGTGTAATGATTTTGTATCAGCTCTAAAATTTGTCCCAACTATACTTTTATCATCTTTGATACCAAATACAAGCCAAGCTTCACCTTTGCCTATAAGATTTGCTTCATTTGAAAGTGCACTAAAGTACTTGCCAATTTTGTCAAAGTCGTACTGATTTTTAGCTTCTTTGTACTCTAAAATCTCATTTTCATCATCTGAACTTAAAAATTGTTGGAGTTTTTTATTTATTTCTATCATAATTCTATTCCTTGATATTTACTCTTATTTTTATGAATAAAAAAATAGGTTTTGTTTAAAGTTATATTTTCAAGATATTGGGATATGAAAGATAAATACATAGGAAGAATGTAGCCTGAACTCGCTACATTAAAAAGATACACCTTATCAATAAAAGTATAATCTAATACCCTTGTGTGTGTGCTCAATGAGCATAATTTGTTCAGTTGGGATTCGATTAACATTGTAGCATACATCAACTATAAACCTCCTGACTTTTTTTCATTTCTATCTCTTCAGCCAAGTTAAAATCCTGCCATTTAATAAACCAATATTTTTGTTTTAATGAAAAAGTGATTATTTTATTTTGTATAGTTGAATCTGCTATGCCATTTAAAAATAAAAATCTATTTTTATTCGAAGGATTAATATATGGGCAAGTCATCAAATCCATTAACAACAACGTTAATTCTGTATTTTTTTTAAGATTATCTTTATTGCAATTTGTAAATTTATTTTCAATACATTCTAAAAGCTTCATTTTTATGTTGATGTAACGATTAATATTTTTTATATAATAAAGCAAAGTTACAATTGAAAAATAGTTTAAATTGAATTTATTCTCAGGATCAAAAAAATATTTCTCTATTTCATCACTATCTAATCTATAATCTTTACCTAACTCGTTCAATGTAAGTAATAGATACAATGTTTCATTTTGTGTATATTCTTTTAATTTGTTTTTCTTCAATATTTGAAAGATTTCATCATAGATTTTTTTATAAATTAATTCAACTTGATATTTTTTTAGCACTTTATTAAATGATCTATCATCCTTAATAAATTCTAATAATTTACTAACAAGTGAAACTATTTTAATAGTCGATGTCACTCTAGGAGATACTGAATATATGAAAAATAAGAAATCTAGTAGCTGAATAGTAAAAGAAACAAACATATCCATATACAAATGTTGATTATCAGAATTTTCAAGTTTTCCTATAATTTTTAAAAATCTTTTCTCTATTGTTGCTATTGAGTAATTTAAAATATCTTTGTACTCGATGTTTGTTTCTTTGACAATTATTTTAAATCTTGTTATAACACTGTCTGACCTTAAAGAAATAGTCCATTGTTTTTCATCAGCAGTTGCATTTTCTTTTATTTTATAGCTAAAATTTTCATTTATCAAGTCTGTTATTTTTGTTTTTGCAATTGTCAAATCTGTAATAATTGGTTTTACAAATTCAATTGTTTTAGTATCACTTACATACAAATTATATTCTTTCAACTCATGTTTGAAAGTTTCAATTATTTTATCTTTAACTTGTTCATCATCATAAAAAATAAAATAATCATCCACATATCTAAAAATTTCATAATGAGTTTTGTGAAAATATCCTTTTTGTCTAAGCTTATTTTGTGTATTTTTATCAATTTTTTGTAAAATCAATTCAGCAAAAATACGAGAAATTTCCGCACCAATTAAAATGCCGTTTGTTTCTCCATAGTTCATATTTTGCATCAATTTATCAAACTTTCCTGCAAATGTAGCATCTAGTTTTTTATCTAAATTATCTTTTACTATTTCCTTGTTTAAAAGTGCCCATGCAATAGTATGTGTATAAATACTGTCAAAACATTTATTAATATCAAATTTATAAAGTTTATCAAATTTTTTTTCACACCTTTGATATTCATAAGATTCAAAAAATCTGTGGATATTACTGTATTTTTTATAAGTGAAGAAACTTTTTAAATGTTCTTCTTCTTTGCCGTGCATTTCAATTTTACTGTGAGTAGTTTTCCCTTTTTTTTGTTTTTGCAGATAACTATTTATATATCTATTTTTTGCAATTTTAAATGGTTTTCTTATTGAAAATTCACTTTGATTTGAAAAGTACCTTATGCTGTCTTTGTATGTATCATAAAAATCTACAACCATTAATTGATTTAATGGATGAATTAAAGATAAATTTCTGAAATCATTTTTTTTATGTGCAATTTTAAAAGTAAAAGGGATGTTCCTTTCTCTCTTTTGGAAAAGAACCCTACTATTATCTATATTAACATTTAATATAAGTTTTAATATTTCTATAATATCTGGATTTGTGTTATCAAAAATAATTTCACTATCGTGAATTTTTATTTTATTGTTAACTAAAAATCTATAAAAATATCTATTAGAAAAAATTGCTGGTATTTCATATGGCAGTGTATCTGATAAAACAGCCCTTTCTTTTAAGTATGTAATTTTTTGTTTTTTTCTAAATTTATTACTCATATATTTTTCCAGATAGATAATATTTTTTCTAAGTCTTTTTTTGAAAACTTGTAAAACTTTTTCTTTTCAAATCCATTCGCAAAGCTTAAAATCTTTAATTTGAGCTTCAATTGATTTACATCCATAGTAAGTTTAATATATGGTTCCAAGTGTTTATCTATTTTGGAATACAAGTAATCATCAAGCTTTTTTAGAGAATTAGTTTTAAGTAGTTTTTGATTAGAGAAATAACTACCTATTAAAATATCTTTTTTTACACCCAAAAGCCTCGTATTGCCTGTTAAATACTTTAACCTTTGCAACATCATTTTTCTTGCTTTTCTTTCATCAAATTTACTTGAAAAATTGTAGCTGTTTATCATTGATTGTATTTTTCTTTGATATTTTCTAATTTTTTTATGACTAAGATTGAGATTAATTTCATATTCTAATTTTTTAATATGATTAAAATTAATTTGATATCCTAAAAATTCAAGTGTATAACTTTTCATATTGAAAAAATCAATTTCTTTCGTTTTTTTATCATTTAAATTTAGTTTAGTTTTTAAAATACACTGTTTTATCAAACTTAAATAGTCAATACTTTCATACTTGTTATTTGGTGTAAATATAATTATAATGTCATCAACATATCTTGCATAATAAGTTACATTTTGCAAGTTTTTAATATCATGATCAAAATCTCTCATATATAGCTCTGCAAGATAAGCACTTATGCCTATTCCTCTTGGTATCCCTTTATCAAGACCAGTTATAGATTGATACTGTCTTAAAATTTCATTGATAACTTTTTTAGATAATGGGCTAAGTATATGATTTCTACTTATGACTTTTTTTAATTCGTCATGAGGAATAGACTCATAAAAACTTGTAATATCTGTTCGTATGATATATTTTGGAAATCCATTATCAAGCATATTTACAACCTGAGATATTATTTCGTTTCTATCTGCTTGTTTTACTTTAAAAGAATGTTGTATGTTTTTTTGGATCTGTTTAAATAAAAAAAATGTTTCAATATTGCTTCTATCAAATGTATAAGCTGTTTTACCTTTGATGATTTTAGTATCCATAGATATTTGATAGTCTTTTTTGTCAATTTTGTTTTCTACAGTTGATAATATTATTTTTAACTTATCAAATTTGCTTTTAAATAATTCCTCTTTTTTTTGATTTGCACTTTCTTTTTGTTCTTGTGTTGTATATACCTTATCTCTAAAATTTTGATTGATTTGTTTTATTTCCAGCCCTAAATCTTTTAATTCGCTAAACTCAGTAAATCTACCATCTAAATAATCACCTTTTCGGTTTTCGTCATAATAAATTTTTATAAAGTTTTCAACATTAAAAGATTGTTTCATCAGATTACCCTCACTTTACAACTTACTCAGATTTTTAGTTAATAAGTTCACCTTACTCCCCAACCACGCCAACAATCTCTCTAAAACTCTCCAATCCAGCTTCCAAATCATCTATTATCTCATTAGCCAAAATATCAGGATCAGGAAGATTATCTAAATCTGCCAAGCTTTTATCTTTTAGCCAGAAAATATCCAAGCTTGTTTTATCTCTTGTGATGATATCTTCATATTTGAATTTTCTCCATCTTCCCTCTGGATTTTCTTCGCTGTAAGTTTCAACTCTATTATGTCTATTTGTTGGGTTATAGCACTTGATAAAATCTTGTAAATCTTCAAGCTTCATAGGGTTTTTCTTGAGAGTGAAGTGGATATTTGTTCTAAAGTCATATATCCATACTTCTTTTGTCCACGGCTCTTTGCTTGCTGGTTTATTATCAAAAAAGAGCACATTTGCTTTGACACCTTGTTTGTAAAATATTCCTGTAGGAAGTCTAAGTATGGTGTGTAGCTCTGTAGTTTTCATAAGCTCTTTTCGCACTGTCTCTCCTGCACCACCTTCAAAGAGGACATTATCAGGAAGGACTACTGCTGCTTGTCCTGTTGTCTTTAGAAGTGTTTTGATATGTTGCATGAAGTTGAGCTGTTTATTTGAGCTTGTAGCCCAGAAATCTTGACGATTGTAAACTAAGTCCTCTTTTTCTACATCTCCCTCTTCATTGGTAAAGGTCATGGAACTTTTCTTACCAAACGGTGGATTTGCTAGGACATAATCAAATCTTTTCCCCTCATCTGCTATTAGTGCATCATTTGGCGATATAAAGCTCTCTCCATCTATTTCACCAATATTATGTAAGAAGAGGTTCATAAGTGCCATTCTTCTTGTATTTGCTACTATCTCATTTCCATAGAATGTTTTATTTTTCAAAAACTCTTTTTGTTCTCTATCTAAGTCATGATTTTTTACTATATAGTCATAAGCTGCTAGGAAAAACCCGCCCGTTCCACATGCTGGGTCTGTGATAGATTTATTTGGTTCTGGTCTTACACACTCCACCATCGCTTGGATAAGGCTTCTTGGGGTAAAGTATTGACCCGCTCCACTTTTAGTATCTTCTGCATTTTTTTCAAGTAATCCCTCATAGATTTTTCCTTTGAGGTCACTTCCAAACATTGACCAGTTTTCACGATTGACCATATCTATGATTTTATAAAGTTTTGCAGGGTCTTGGATTTTGTTTTGGCTTTTTGTAAATATTTGTCCTAACATCCCTTTTGCAGTTGAGAGTTCACGAAGTAGCTCACTATAATGAACTTCTAGCTCTGCTCCTCTTTTCTCTGTCAAACTCTCCCAGCCGTACCCTTGCGGAATATTTAGCTTTCTATTGTATGGTGGTTTACTATACTCATCTGCCATTTTTAAAAAGAGCAAATAAGTAAGCTGTTCTAAATAATCCCCATACCCCACACCATCATCACGGAGCATACTTGCAAATCCCCAAACTTTACTTACTACACTTGATGCGTTATTGTCTAAAGAAACTCCATTCTGTCGTTTTGATTCGTTCATTATTTATTTCTCTCTCTTTTAATATTTTCTAATAGTGTTTCCGCACTTTCATATTCTGGATGATTTTTGATATTTTCTAGCTCTTGAATACTTAGAATTTTTCCCTCAAAAGCTTTTTTGAGGATGCTTTGTCGCAAGGCTTCTGATTTGGCTAGTGAAGTTTCGATGGTTTCCTCTATCTTGTCACAGACACTTAATCGTGACTCTATCTCTTGTACAATTTGATTTTGTTCTTCAAGTGATTGAATTGAAAGTAATAAGCTTTCTATTTCACCAGAGTTAATATTATTAACACCACTTGTTGATTTCGCTTTCTCTTCAATTTGCTTTCTTAATTCATGTGAAATTAACTGATAATATAAATATTTGCTATTTAAAATAGTTTGATAAGGTCTTAGTCTTATTAAATATCCTGCATACAAATATTTTGTATCATTCTCGTTAATTAAAGCAGGTTTTCCAACTAGTTTAACACTACCGTTAGAACGAATTATCAATATATCACCTGTTTTCAATTTATACTGAGTAATTTCTTCATTGCTAAATTTAGCAAACTTTAAATCAGTATTATCAATATATCCATCAGCTATATTTGGAATTCTTAATACGCCCGTTCCATCTATACCATAATCACATTTCTTTGAAGTGCCATACTTTACTTCTTCAATTAATGAACCAAGTGTAATTTTATTTAGCTCAATATTTAGCTCTTTTTGTTTTTTTGGCTTTGTTTGTTTTATGCCATCTTTAACAGCTTGTTTCCATTCTTCAAGTTGTTGTTTGTAGTGAACTTCTCGCTCTTTTTTTATCTGTTCTAACAGTTCATCTGCTGTTGGAAGATTGGTTTGTTTTTCTCTCCACTCTTTTGTCAACTCTCCCTCAAAAGCTTTTTTAAGTACCGCTTGGCGGTAGATTTTGAGTTTTGCTTGAGCTGTTTTGAGATTTGCCACCCCATTATCAAGCTCTGAAAAGAGTTGCTCTATTTTTGCAACGATTGCTTTTTGTTCAAGGAGTGGGGCTAATGTAATTTGCATTGCTTCAATTTTTTTCGATGAAATATTTGGCTGTGCTCCACCATAAGCATCTTTTTCAATCTGTCGTCTTAGTGCATATAAAAGATAGTAAATATAGTTTTTATTAATTAATTCTTCACAATGAAGTTTGAAGTTTCCAACTCGTTGATTTTGATATGCTTTATTTTGTTCTTTATAAATTCCAAATTTTCCAGTTGTAGCACCAGACATTGCTATTAAAATATCACCAAACTCAACTAGATAATTTTCATAGTTTTCTTCATCTTGAACTTTTTTTGCATTTGTTGTTTTTACAATGGCATCATTTATATCTGAAATTCTAATTACAGGAGTACCATTTTCTGAATATTTATCACTTTTAAATGCAAATCCATTTTTTAAAGTTAAAATATCTTCAAAACTGCAATTTATCCAATCCTCTCTCATCTAAGCCGCCAATGCTTCATTAAGTTCATCTATGATGTTGTTCATCTCTTCTCCAAATAGTTGCCACATTTTTCCTCTTCCACCCTGAGCATCAAATGGAGTATAGTCTAAGTCATCAATCTCTACATGTAAGCTTGTTGCTATATGCTCTTTTATCATCCGTAGCCACTCCATTTGTTCTGCTGTATATTTTAAGCTTCCTGCTTGTTTTGCAAAGACCCATTTTTGGAAGTTTTTATCTATAGTTAGGTCATAACCTGTGAGCTTACTATCTAGCCCTGTAAGTCGTCTAAGAATCGATACTAAAGCTATTATCTCACTTTTTGGGCTTTGTGGGTTGGTTTCTTCTAGCTGTCTAAAAGCTTCCCACACGATACTTGGAGCAAGTCTAGGTTTATTTGCTTTGATGTGAGAGAGTAACTCTTTTACCATCTTTGAGGTTAGCTCTCTTCTTCTGTGTGGTTCATTATAGAAAATTTTAAGGGCTGTTATCTCATCTTTATGCTCTTGTATGTATGCTTGAAATTCTGTGATGATTTCATTTGCTTTATCGGTAGAGTCTTTATCCCAGTCTGCTACTAGTATAGTATCGAGATTGACCACATCGATGATTTGTTCATGCACTTTTCGTACATTTTCAAGGTAGTCGTTTAGCTCTCCATTAAAAGTTGTTTGCACCTCTTTTATAAGCTCTTCTTGAGGGGTAGTTTCTAACACATCTGGGTCATAGACATTTAGCAGGTCTTTGATAATATGATTGATACTTTTACCACTGCTTAGTTCAGTGATTTTTTCTTTTTCATCTTCGGTTATTTGCTTATCGAGTCTTATAAGTCTATTTGCTAGTGAAGTGAAGAGGTCTTCATCGGTTGCACCCATTAGCACTGCTCCAAGGAGGTCCTTCATAGGTACGGATGGTTTTCTCTCTAGTGGTCGGCTATCTGTTTTTTTAGATTTTGTAGCACCTATGGCATCGACTACAACAAAGTGGGTTTTTACCTTTGCCATTCTTGATACTTGTTGTAGGTCATCATCGTTGATAGTTCTGCTTCCTCTTCCTATCATCTGTTGGAAATAGTTGGTACTTTTTACATCTCTCATAAAAAGCAACACTTCAAGAGGTTTGATATCTGTTCCTGTGGCTATCATATCTACTGTTACAGCTATTCGAGGGTTGTAGTTGTTTCTAAACTTGTTGATAACTGATTTTGGGTCTTCATCTATTTTGTAGGTTACTTTTTTACAAAAGTCATTTCCCTCTCCAAACTCTTCACGAACTATCTTGATGATGTCATCTGCATGGGAGTCTGTTTTGGCAAAGATGAGTGTTTTTGGTACTTCCATTTCGCCATTTTCATCTATACGGTTTGGGAAGATTTTTGGTAAATTCTCTTTATATGCTTTGATGATGTTTCTGATTTGGCTTGGATTTACCACATCCTTATCTAACTTATTTGCAGTATAAATCTCTTCCTCTTCTGTTCGCTCCCATCTTTTTCTTCGCGAAAGTTTCTCTCTTTTTTCGATGAGCTCTTTTGCCTCTATCTTTGCACCGTTTTTTGTTATCTCTGTTTCTATTACAAAGACATCATAAGGGACATTTACTCCATCGGCTACTGATTCTTCATAGGTGTATTCACTTACGACATTTTCATTGAAAAATCCGAATGTTCTTTTATCTGGTGTAGCTGTAAGCCCTACAAGGTATGAATCAAAGTAGTCTAGGACTTGTTGCCAAAGATTATAAATAGAGCGGTGGCACTCATCTATAACGATGAAGTCAAAAGTTTCAATTCCGTATTTTTCATTGTACACTACTGGTAGTGGCTCTTTAGGTTTCCAGCTTGACTCGTTTGGATTTTCTTCTTCCGCTTTATCGTCTAGCTCTTCCCCTTTTAGGATGGAGTAAAGCCTTTGAATAGTTGAAATACATACTTGTGCATCATTTGCTATGTAGCTTGAACTAAGTCTTTGAACATTGTAAAGCTCTGTGAATTTTCTATTGTCATCTTGTGGGACAAACTTCATAAACTCTTGCTCTGCTTGTTCCCCAAGATTTTTAGTATCTACAAGGAAAAGTATCCTATTGGCTTTTGCAAATTTTAGAAGTCTATAGATAAATGAAGCTGCTGTAAATGTTTTTCCTGCACCTGTAGCCATTTGTATAAGTGCTCTTGGTTTATTTTGTTTAAAAGAGCTTTCAAGGTTTTTAATAGCTTTGATTTGAGCTGGTCTGAAACCATCCGTTTCAAGTTCAGGAATATCAAAAAATCTTTCTCTTAGAGTTTTATCTTGTTTTGACCATGAAAGCAATGTTTTTGGAGTATGAAAACTAAATATTTCTCTTGCTCTTGGTTTTGGGTCTTGATAATCTGTAAATCTCGTAAGTGCTCCCGTACTTTCATAGACAAATCGTAATGGGTCATTGTTAAGATATTTTAGTTTGGCATTGGCATAACCAGATGACTGCTCTTCAACAGTTGAGAGATTTTGCCCAACTTCCTCTTTTTTTGCTTCAACAATTCCAACTGGCTTTCTATCTACAAAAAGAACATAATCAGCTGGACCAACATCTGTTTGGTACTCTTTTATAGCAATTCCAAGAGATTCGTTCCAATTGATTTTTTTGGCACTTTGTATTGCCCAACCTGCATTTCGCAGTAATTTATCTATGTTGTCTCTTGCAAATTGTTCTGGGTTTTGGTTTATATCGTTTGAATTCATAGGTTACTTCTCATCCGCAGCTTTACCGCTTTTTACCCATGCATCAACTTCATCTTTTCTAAAAAGCCATTTTCTACCCACTTTATTTGCAGGCATTTGCTTTTGTTCAATCCATTTATAAACAGTATCTCTTGTAGTGTGCAGGTATTCGCATATTTCGTTGACAGTAAGCCATTTGTCTTCCATGATTAGCACCTTGAATAAAATATCATACATTTTACTCAAATTTGGCTAAGTATAAGTTTTATTGATGAATAGTAATGAATAATTCCATCTTCCTCTAAAGAAATAGACAAAAAATTATCGAAAAGATATGATAGAATCATCTGATATAAAAAAGAAAAATATGAATGAAAATATTATTTTATTGAAAGTTATCCTAAGTTAAAGAAATTCAACGAAAAGACGGAAAATTTTACTATATATGAAGTATCAGTGGTCAATTTAGACCATTTAATCATATAATTTGAGTGGCTTTTTAAAAAAGCAATCACTCTTCTAAATATTTCACACATTTTTTTTCATTTACAAATGTTTCTTGTAAAAATTGATTGTTATAATCATAGTAACGTTGATAAACAGTTAATCCATTTTCAAAGAGTTCTTTGAGTTCTTTTTCTTTACAAATTCCTGTAAATCCTGAATAAGATAGAAATTTTACATATTGTTCAAGACCTGCTTTATGTGTTGAAGTTAATTGCTCTTTTGTGTAATTAAGAAATCTAAGATGTTGCGTCATTGTATTAGGCGAATCACTTGTAAATGCTGCCAGTTCAATTTCATTGTTTAAATGTATTGGATAATTTTTATAAGAGCTGAGAAATTTTTGTATTTTTGCTTCATTTTGATTATCATTGAATGATTTAAAATAACTTGTAAGAAATACGGTCAATATAAATATCATGCCGGCAATTATTGCTGAAAAAAACAACATTGCAAATCGCCCTGAAAATTTCGCTTTATATGTTACTGTCATAATAATAGCCGTTAAGATTACTATACCATTGGAAGCTTGTAGCTTATCTCCTAAAACTCCAATTATAGCAAATATAATTACCCCAATATAATATTTCCAATTCAATAAATGAGCATTGAAAGGAGGATCTTTCTTTTCATTGGATTGAAGGTTGATATTGTGAAAATTTTTTCCACAATGTTCACAATATAATTCATTTAGAGTCTCTTTTTCACAATTAGGACAAATCACTTCTACTCCTTAATAATAAAATCTAATATATTAGATTGTCGAAAAAATCATAACATATTAAACTTTAATAATCTAATATATTAGGGTTATAAATGAAAGAAATTGATGCTCTTTCGTGTGATTTTTCTGAAAACTTGCATAAACAAATTGGACAAAATGTCAAACGATTACGAAAGCAAAAAAATATTTCTCAATTAAAATTAGCATATGCATTGGGTTATAAATCAGTTTCTCCTATATCTGGCGCAGAAATTTATTACAATAAGAATCATTTTAATATTGAACAACTTGCGAAAATCGCCTTCGTATTAGAAGTAGATATCAGTGAATTTTTTAAAAATATAGATTTAGCATAAAATTATGTTATCATATATGATAATATTGGATTATTAAGGATTTAAATGGAAAGAGACTTTAACAAAGAGTCAAAACTTTTTGTCAAACGAATTTTGTTAGAGAGGGATCTCTCTTTTATTGATTTAACAAATATGCTCAATGAAGCAGGTTATACTTATTCATTGGCAAGCGTACGACAAAAAATCAATCGTGGCAGATATGATTTTGCATTTTTATTGCAAATATGTGAAGTGCTTAATCTTAAAATAACTGTAAATAATAATTGAGCAGATAAGATGAAATTCTATTTATTGGTATATGCTATTTTTTTTCTTCCTAGTTTATTTATAATTTCTACACAATCAAATACAACTCTGATTTTAACAGCTTTATTTACTATAAGTTTAGGAACAGTTCTTATTTATTTGTATAAAAATAAAAATAATGAACGAATCCAAAAGATATTGAATATATTGTTTTAATATATTTTCATATCTTCAATAATCCCTTTTTCTATTTGCTCAAAAATATTTTGTGCAAAATGACTCTCTTTTGCATAATGGCCAGCTTTATAAATATTAAATCTATCTTTGGATATCCCAAGTTCTTTTTTGAGCAAAGTCTGGATTGTTAAAATATCTTCCTTAGAAAGCATTGAATCTATTTCAATGATAAACTCTACATCGTTCATAATTCTATCCTTTTATTTTGAATTTAAATTATATACAGGTCTAATACCATGTGATAAAATGAATAATGCAATAAGGGCATAAAATCCCACAATACTCAAAATAACATAAATACTAAGTTGTACGACAGTTACTAATAATCCAATTAACATAGGCAGTTTTGAAAAGTTTATAATACACATTAAAATGATTCCTATTATTCCAATACCTATTAATAAAATTCCATTTAACCAATCACCTTGTTCTAATAAAGCGGTACTATAAATTTTATGTCCAAAATAAAAACATGCGTAAGATGCTGCAACCAAAATATAGTTGAACCAATCAAATACAACGTATTGATAATGTGTGTGAGTGTAATTATTTATTTTTTTCATTATAAGATACAACGTCAATAAACTTATCAACCCAGCAATAATTTTAACAACCAACATCTTTCTCTCCTATATTTATATATAATATTATAATATCATATATGATAATATAATGTCAATAAAAATTATAAATAATCGTTTATTTTAGTTTATTAAAAGTCTTAGTTTTGTAATATAAAAAAATATTTAATTTTAAGGTAGGGACAAATGAAGAATCATAAAAATATTATTATTGGATTAATAGGAATATTCTTATTAAATGGATGTGCTCTTAAAGAAGATGATAGTCAAGCTATGAGAGTTGCAAAACATACTTTTAATTCACCATTTTATTTAATTTATGGTACAGGAAAATTAATAGAATTATCGATTATTGGTACACTTGCTGGAGCAGCTAAATTAACGCATGATGTGAAAGAAAGTATTAATTTAAATGAGTTAGAAGAAAAAGCCAATTTAAATGATGAAGCTTCACAAAGAAAACTAGGGAGTATGTATTATTATGGTAAAGGGGTAGATAAAGATTATACAAAAGCATTTCAATGGTATGAAAAATCTGCTTTACAAGGTAATTCAGATTCACAAAATATGTTAGGAATAATGTATCGATTTGGTTTTGGAATTGAAAAAGATATTAATAAATCAATAGAGTATTATACAAAAGCCATAGAACAAGAAAATCATTTTGCTATGAATAATCTTGGTCATTTATATTTATTTGGAGATGAAAAAGTTGATAAAAATTATAAAAAAGCATTTGATTTATATATAAAAGCTGAACAGTTGGGTAATACTTCTGCTATGCATGCTTTAGGTATTATCTACGAAAATGGATATGGGGTTGATAAAAATAGTAAGATTGCTCTAAATTGGTATGAAAAAGCTTATCAAAAAGGGCATGTCACATCAAAAAATAAAGTTGATGAATTGAAGAAATCTATGTTTGAATCATCATAATTGATTTCTCTTCTTTTTTCTTTTGTGAACTACAAAATTGTTTGAAGCTTTGAAAACAAAAAGAGTTAGTAAAATAAGGATTGATAGTTTAAATATATCTAATATTTCCATAACAATTTTCCTATAAAATAAAATATATTGTACTATTTTTTTTTGAATCTCTCAAGACAAAGATATGTAATTTTAAAAGAATAATATTATGAATTATCATTTTTTAATAACAAATGAGCTTGTTTTTTGTTTTCTTTGGATACTATTTTTATAGATTGTTCAATTTCTAACTTAGGTAATTTAAATATTGTATACTTAAGTTTATAATTTTAATAAAAAGTATAAAAATGAGAATAGTACACTTTAGTGATACCCATTTAGGGTCTAATGATTTAGATGTCATCAACGAAGAAAATATAAACCAAAGAGAAGCTGATTTTTATGATGCTTTTTCTCAAGTTGTAGAGCAAATAAAAGAGATAAAACCTGATTATATTATCCATACAGGGGATTTGTTTCATAGAACAAGTCCAAGCAATCGTGCGATTACTTTTGCTCTGGAGCAATTTAAAATAATCAACTCTCTAAATATTCCATTTATCTTAATCGCAGGTAATCACTCAACTCCACGAACTAATCTTAGTAGCCCGATTTTAAAAATATTTGAAAATTTTGAAAATATATATGTCTCTTATAATCAAGAGTATAAAAAAGTAGAGTTTGAAGATATCGTCTTTCATTGTCTTCCGCATATGAACGATGACACAAAAGCTCTCTCTCAAATAGAGCTTTGCGAAGAGTCAATTGATGCAAGTAAGAAAAATATCATGATGATGCACTGTAGCGTTGGTGCATGGTATCTCATGCAAGAGTTTGGAGAGTGGGTTTATCCAACAGATAAAGAGTATATTTTTGAAAAGATGGATTATGTAGCTCTTGGACATTGGCATGGGTTTGGAAAAGTGGGTAAGCATGAAAATGTTTATTACAGTGGAAGTACAGAGCGAACAAGTCTTAATGACAAACGAAACTCAAAAGGTTTTGCACTAATTACACTTGAAGATAACTTGAGTATTGAATACAAAGAGATTAAAATCAGACCAATTTTAGAGTTTCAAATTGATTGTGAGAATTTAGAAGCATCTATTGAAACACTAGATTTATCAAATATCAAAGATACTATCTGTGAAGTAAAACTTACAAATTTAACTACTATGCAATCAATAGATATAAACACCGCTGATATAAAAAAAATATTTAAGCTTGCAATGTATGTAAATGTCAAAAGAGAGTTTAAAACATCAAGCGATGCTAAAACAATCGATGATATAGAATCACTTTCACTTGAAGATTACTTTATAGAACATATCAAAGAAGATAGCAAATCTGAAGAATTTGATAGATTAAAAATAAAGGTGCAAGAGTTATTTAGTACTTACGAAGAGGTGTACAGTGATACTGAATAGTCTTGATTTATTAAATTTCAAAAAATATACTGAAAAGAGTTTCAAATTTGATGAAGGCTTAGTTGGAATCATAGGTAAAAATGGAAGTGGAAAATCCACAATTTTTGAAGCTATATTATTTGCACTTTATGGGGAACTCAAAAACAAAGGTTCAAAGGATCTTATACGGAATTCAAGTGTAAGTGGAAAAGAGCCTGTAAGTGTCTCTTTAGAATTTGAATTTGATGGACTTACTTACAAAGTAGTGAGAGAATTTAGAGGTAAGGCACTATCAGCTAATGCAAAATTTTATAAAAATGAAGAGCTTATCACAACAGGTGCAAAAGAAGTAACAAACTCTATAGTAAAACTTGTAAAGATGAGTAAAGATGCTTTTATGCATACTCTTTTTGCTTCTCAAAAAGAACTAACTAGCCTTAGTAACTTAAAGCCTGAAGATAGAAAAAAAATGATACGAAAGCTTTTAGGATTAGAAAAAATTGATGCTATTGAATCAATGCTAATTGAAAAAAGCAGGGGGCTTAAAAGGGAGATAGATGCTTTTAGAGAGGTATTATTAAGTAGTGATGAGATTGTTGCTAAAGAGAGTGCAATAAAAGTACATAATGAGAATAAGACACAAATCAATGCTAACTTAACTACAAAATCAAAAGAGTTGGAAACTCAAAAACTAAAAGAGATTGAGGCTAAAAAAGAGTTAGATCTTTTACAAAAGACAAAAGAGCATAAAACAAAGTTGCTAAGTGAACTTGAACTAATTAAAAATAGTCTTGAATCTAATAAGCTCCAACAAGCAAAACTATCAACTGAATTAGTAGAGTTACAGCAAAAACAAAAAGAGCTTGTTGTATTAGAGCCTATAAAAATAGAGTTTGAACAGTTGCAATTAAAACTCAAAGAACAACAGCAACTAAAAGAGATACAGCTTAAAAAAGATGGGCTAAATAAAGAACAGACTCAACTTAGAGAACAATATACAAAAGCTAAAAATGATATTGCTGCATTAGAGCTTGAAGTAAAAGATTATGCAAATCTGCAATTAAAACAACAGCAAATACAAGCAGAAATGACAAAGCTTCAAACGAGTATCAAAGAGCAAGAAGCCCAAATAAAAGCTATCAGTTCATCAATATCTGGTGAGCAAAAACTTATCGACATTACAAAAGCTCAGATTGTTCAAATTCAAGATATTGGTAAGGGTTCAAATTGTCCAACTTGTACACGCCCACTTTTAGAAGAGTATGACAAAGTAATAGCAAATTTATCAAGTACTATTGAGAGTATCCAAAAAGAAAAAATTGATAAACAAACTCTTGAATTACTAAAAGTTGAAAGTTCAAAAGGAGCACTTGATAAACAAAAAGAAGAGATAGAAAAACAGCTTCAAGAGATAAATAAACAACTCACAATTATTGAAACAAAACAAAAAGACCTTCTCAAAGCAAATAACTATTTTAAAGAAGTAGAAACAAAAGGTATCCAAAACAAAAAAGAGCTTGAGGAGCTTTCAAAATACTCTTATGATGAAAAACTGTATCAAGATTTGATAGTAAAAGAGCAAACTCTAAAACCAAAATATGATGAATATAAAAAACTTCAAACACTTATCCAAAGAGTTCCAGTACTTCAAAAAGAGTTAGATGAGATTAAAAAAGCTATTGAGCAAAATTCAACAGCGTTTTCAAACAAAGAAATTGAAATTAAAGCAGTTGTTTATGATGAAACAAATCATAAGACAAAACTTGATGAGTTTACACTTTTACAAAAGCAAAAAGATGAGTTAGCAACTATTATCAATGATTTTAAAGTACAAATCGCATCAATTGATGGAGAAATAAAAACACTTCAATCTGCACTTGATACAAACAAAATACATCAAACTAAATTAGCTACTAAACAACAAGATTTAAGCGATTATGAAAAGATAAAAATATCTTTGAGTGAATTTAAAACAAAACTAAACTCAAAAGTAGCTCCTAGAATATCTGGGATAGCTTCAACAATGTACTCTCAAATCACTAAAGGCAAGTATCAACATATAGAAGTGGATAATGACTTTGATTTTTATATATATGATGAAGGACAAAAGTTTCCAATAGATAGATTTAGTGGTGGTGAAGTTGATTTAGCAAATTTGGTTCTTAGAATTGCAATATCAAAAACATTAGGGGAACTAAATGGTGCTGGAAATATTGGATTTTTAGCATTTGATGAAGTATTTGGTAGTCAAGATGAAAGTAGAAGAATGGAAATATTAGAAGCATTTCACACAATTAAAGAGCAGTATAGACAGATATTTTTGATATCTCATGAGATAGAGATAAAAGAGATGTTTGAGAGAGTTGTAGAAATTTGATATTTAGGAGATTTGTGTGTATTTAAAAAGTTTACAATTGAAAAACTTCAGGAAATTTGGAACTAAAAATAATTTAATTGAATTTGTTGATTCTAAAGATAGTTTAATAATACAAGATGATATCAATGTTGCAAAAGCAACAAGTTTGGTAGTAGGAAAAAACAACGCTGGAAAAACAACAATAGTGACAGCACTTTATAAGATTGTAAATAATCAAAAGTTCAAGGCTAATGATTTTAATTATATATATTTGAGTAGATTATTGAATACATATAAAAAAAATCATTATATCGTACAACCAAGTTTAAATTTTGAAATTAAAATAGGTATTGATGAAAGAAACCATGATGATTTAGTTAATAATTTTGTTCCATTTATGCAATTAGGAGATAGCCAATCTCAAACGGGAGAAAAAGATTTTACTATTGTTGCAAAATATGAACTAAAAAATGATGTAGAATTTATTAATACTGTAAAAAATTTAATTTTAAATAATCAAGAGAATGACAATATCCTTTTTAATAAATTTTTATCTATTTTTGATACAGATGATTTGTTTGAGCTTAATTATTATAATTCAAATAATGATCTAATTAATACAAATTTTAATATTAAGAATTTAATCCATATAGTACTCATTAAGCCAAATGAAAATCATGGTGAAAAAGACTTATCAAAAATATTTTCTCAGATAATGAAATATAAATATGAGCAAAATGGTAATCCAAATACTGAAACTTTTAGAAATCAAATCGAAACATTTAACTCTAATATATCACAGAATATTGAGCTTAGTTTTACAAATGGACTAAACCAAGTAATTGGAAAACTTCATGATAAAAACACATTGCAAGTCTTTTTGAGTTCAAATTTAAGTTTTGAACAGTTGCTAAATCAATTAGTTCGGTATCAATATAAAGAAAATGATTTATATATTCCAGAGAATCAATTTGGTTTGGGCTATAGAAATTTAATGCGTATTATAGGAGAATTAATTGATTATGTTGAACAATATCCAGATGGGGATAAACATAGTAGATTAAATCTTATTTGCATCGAAGAGCCTGAAGTTTTTATGCATCCTCAAATGCAAGAACTTTTTATTAATCATATTAATGAGGCAATTAATACATTGCTTGGAAGTAGTGCAAAAAAATTAAATAGTCAGCTTATAATTTCAACACATTCAGCACATATTCTAAATAGTAAAATTCATACGAGTGATTCATTGAATAACATCAACTATGTTTATGAGAAAAATAATTTATCAAATGTAGTAAATCTCAAAGACTCACAGATGATTTCAAGTGAAAAAAATAGTGATGAGAGTGATGAAGATAAAAAAATAAGAACTAAAGAAGAGTTAAGTTTCATCAAAAAACATATTAAGTTTAAAGCATCTGAACTCTTTTTTGCTGATGCAATTATTTTTGTAGAAGGAATTACAGAGGAATTATTATTAAAGTATTATTTGAGCATTGATAAACAGCTTAATAAAAAATATATCACAATATTCAATATTAACGGAGCACATGGATTAGTGTATCATCATTTAATTAAGCTATTAACTGTACCAACTATAGTCATTACAGATTTGGATATAAAAAGAGAAAAACCAGAAAAAGAAAGTTTTATGCAAATGAATAGTTTGCAAAATCGAACTACAACGAATAAAACAATAGCAAAATATAATCTAACAAATGATATTGCTTTATTAAGCACTTCTTATTTTAAAGATAATAATTTATACATTGCATTTCAAGGCGATAAAATAGAAGATGTGTATGCAACAAGTTTAGAAGAAGCATTGATTCTTTCCAATTACGCTAACGATATTTTAAACACGACCATACAAAAAGTTAAACCAGAAATATATCAAGAAATATTGGCAGATTCTGCCCTAAGAACAAATTTAATTCAGAATTCTTACAAACTACAAAGAAAACTATCTGATAGCAAAAGTGATTTTGCTAATGAGCTTTTATATCAGCTTAGTATTAATGACGAAGATCATTTACCAGAGTTGCCAAAGTATATAAAAGATGCTTTAGAATGGTTAAAAACTGAACTAGGTTTTACTCAGGATGAGGAGTAAAATATGTGTTTAAAAACTCCATCAGCAGAACTACTCGAAGAAGAGAAACAGATACAAGTAGCAATTAATAACTATATTGATGAATTTAGACATATAAAATTTAATGCTGGAGCTGGAGCAGGGAAAACTCATGCACTCAAAGAAAGTTTACTTTATATAGTTAATAAACATGGTAACAAGTTGAAATATCACAACCAGCAAATTTTATGTATTACCTATACTAATGTAGCTACAAATGAAATAAAAGAGCGTATAGGAAATTCTTCATTGGTAAAAGTATCTACAATTCATGAAAGGATTTGGGAACTTATAAAAGATTATCAAAAAGAATTAGTGCAAATTCATCAGGAAAAAGTATCAAATGAGTTAATCGAAATACAAGCTGCATTAAACAATCCAGATAATACCAAATATCAGAAATTTCAGAGCTTAGATGAGGCTGGACAAGAAACATTAAAACAAAGTTTACTAGACAACAGAGAATTATATTATAGAAATAAAGATAAAAATGCAGCCACATTCAAAACTGCTTTTAATTCAATAGTCGATAATAATTTGATGTCAAATGTTGGGCAGTTTAAAGATATTATCAAGGCAATTTATAAGATTGAGAATTTTCAAATTTGTTTAGGGAAAATAGTTACAAGTGAATATAAATCTGTAGTTTATGACAGCAAGCAAAATAATGATAGTTTACACAGAATGAAAATAAGTCATGATACATTGCTTGAGTATGGTTTAAAAATTGTAGATAGATATGACACTTTAAAAAAGATTATAATCAATAAATTTCCATATATTTTAGTAGATGAGTATCAAGATACAGCAGAAAATGTTATTAAAATAATAAATTCATTATCTATGTATTCAGAGCAGATAAATTTTAATTTATTTATCGGATACTTTGGAGATACGGCACAAAATATTTATGATACAGGTGTAGGAAGCAATATTGATGAGATTCATCCTAATTTAGTTCCAGTCGATAAACGGTTCAATCGCCGTTCAGCAAAACAAGTTATAGAAGTAATTAATAAGATAAGAGATGACCGTATTGTACAAACCTCCATTTATGAAGATGATGATTGTGGAAGTGTTGAGTTTTATCAAGGTAGTGCGGATAACATTAATAATTTCATTATACAATGCACAGAAGATTTAAATATCAGTGATACTAATAAACTGCACTGTTTTGTACTTAAAAATGAGTTGGTTGCAAAATATAATGGATTTGAAAATATTTACGACTCATTTAAGCATACAAGTTTATATAGTGGACTAAATTACTCAGCTCTTAATACTGAATTGGTAACTTATGATATTACCAAACTCGGTGATGTACAAAATATGATTTATAAAATTATTGAGTTACAGCAATCTTTGGTTAATCCAAAAACTCCAATATCTGACATATTAAACGAAAAAATCTATGAAGGTTGTAACTTTAAAGAATTATTTGATTTGATAGAACTTTTAAAATCTATTTCTGGCAATACTTTAAAAGACTATATTGAGTCTATATTTAATAACTATGAAGAAAGTGAAACAAAAGGCTATAAGAAAAAAGTAGAAGATATTTTCAAAGAAATAGACATATATTCCTTTGAAAATATGGTTTCTTATATGCTAGAAAAGCTTTATAGAGATATTGATGATGAGCAACTTGATGATGCTAAAAATAAGATAGATATTTTGTTATCTATTAATATCACTGAATATATTAAATGGTTTGAATTTGTAAATAGAGTTGAAAAACAAGATGTTATTTATCATACATATCATGCTACAAAAGGACTTGAGTTTGATAATGTATTAGTTATTATGGAAAATAGATTTGGTAGAGAGAATATATTTTCTAATTTTTTTGGCAATCCTAATGCTGGTGATGAAAATACAAAAAACTTATTATATGTTGCTTGTTCTAGAGCAAGGAAAAATCTAAGAATTTTTTATCTTAATGATGTGTCAAGTTTCAGAACAGGAATTGAATCAATCTTTGGTGAAATACATCAAGTTAACGATAATGTATAAGGACATCTAGATGATAAAAATTGATGAACTAATAGCACATTACAATTTACATGGTAGTTCAGGAAAAGATATAGATTTTATTCTTAAACTTTTGCTATTTACACTAAAAGATTCTCAACGAGATTATAAAATTGTTTTTAATATGATTACTCAGAATCCATTCTTATGGCAAAAGTTAGCAGTGCATGCAAATAATATTTTTGAAAAAGAAGACATGTTAATTGCAGAATATGAGCCATGTAGTGAGTATCCATTCTATAGAGTATATTCATACAATTATAAAGAAACAGGTGCTTTATCATTAGAAGCTTTTTCTTCACTATTAAAGAAAGAAATAAAAACTGAAGATAGTCAAAAATTATATTATAGATACAATAATTCAAAATTAACTCATAAATACATTGATTGGGAAGAAGCTCTCAATAATCAATTTGCTCCATTAATTGATATATCAAATGGAAGAATAGATAATACAAAAATTAAACAAACTATTATTTTACATAGACAACCTTTAGGATGTGTTGTTTGTGGAGGGAACGCAACAAGTTATATAAGTACAATTTTGATGTATAAAGATGCGATATTTATAATTGCTAATACTTGCGATAAACATCAAGAACTAGCAAAAGAAAATCCTTGTTTTCTTCATTTTCTTTCAAATTTATTCCAAATGGGCATAAATCTTTCAGATATTGTTATGAAAGAAAAAATAGAGCATGAAGTTATTGAACTAATAGAACAAGAAATCAAGGAAGAATTAAATTGTAGTAGCAAAAGTATATATATTCAATCAAAAAATGAATATGTTTTAACATTTGAAAGAATATCAGGTATCAAAATTATTTTTAGATTGCATACTCTTATGGATTATGGTTATATGGTTAACAAACCAAATGGTGAAGCTTTTCAAAGAATTGATTCAGCACCAGATCATAAAAATATTAAATTTTTCCCTGACCACTTACATAGAACTATTCAGAAAGGTAAGAAGCCTGATGTCGAATCAAGTTATACTTTTGGTTTTCCATTGTTAGATTTACCTGCAATAAAAAAGATGGTTATTAAACTTGAAAAAGATTTGCTATGAACTTATCTAAATCCCTCTACACTACTGGTATCCAATGTTCAAAAGCCCTATGGCTTAAAAAATATAAATCAGAAGTTTTATCACCTGCTGATGAATCAGCAGAGAGCAGATTTAAAACAGGACATACTGTTGGAGAGTTAGCTTGTGATTTATTTCCAAATGGAGTAAAAGTAGATTTTAATCCAAATCTTGAGCAGATGGTAAAAGAGACTAATAAACTTTTTGATAATGGTGTATCAGTTATCTATGAAGCTGCTTTTAGTTTTGAAAATACTCTTGTTATCGTAGATATTTTTGAAATTGATAGCGATGGCGTTTCAATCTATGAAGTAAAAAGCTCCACTTCATTAAAAGATATTTATCTACATGATGTTTCTATCCAATATTACACTTTACAAAATCTTGGATACAAAATAAAAAGTGCCAATGTAGTTTATCTCAATAGTAACTATGTAAGAGTTGATGAACTTGATATCAAAGAGCTGTTTGTTGTTGAAGATGTTACAGAAACTATAAAATTACTTCAAGAAGCAGTTCCAACAAATTTACAAATATTTCAAACTTACTTAGCCAATAAAGAAAATGAACCAAACATAGATATTGGAAAACATTGTAAAAATCCTTATGAATGTTTGGCACTTGATTATTGTTGGAGAGTGCAAAGGAATATACCCTCTTATTCAATTTTCAATATTTTTAATCTTGGAAGCAAAAAACAAATAGAGCTTTACTCTCAAGGGATAATTGATGTTGATGATATTCCCGATGATTTTGACCTCACTGCTAACCAAAAAGCAGCAGTTGATAACTATAAATCAAAACAAACCTATATAGATAAAACATCAATCAAAGAGTTTCTAAAAACTCTAACATATCCAATTTATCACTTAGACTTTGAAACATTTCAACAAGCAATTCCTGAGTTTAAAGGCTTATCTCCCTATGAGCAGATTCCTTTTCAGTATTCATTGCATATTGAGTATGAAGATGGAAGATTAGAACATAAAGAGTTCTTAGCTGAAGATGGAGCTGATCCACGATATGAACTCTTAAAAAGCTTGGTAGAAAATATTCCTTCAAATACAACTGTTTTGGCATATAACATGAGTTTTGAAAAAGGTGTGATTAAAAAGTTGGCTAATCTCTATGGAGAGTTTACCTATGATCTAATGATCATGCACGATAATATGCAAGATTTGATGGTTCCTTTTCAAAAGAAGTGGTACGTAACTCCTTCAATGAAAGGAAGCTACTCTATTAAGTATGTTTTACCTGCTTTGGTGCCTGAAATGGAAAAAGCCTATAAAAATTTGGATTTAATCCATAATGGTGGAGAAGCTATGAATGCTTATGCAAATATGAGCAATCTTTCTTATGAAGAGAAAATGGCTTATAGAAAGGCATTGTTAGAGTATTGTAAACTTGATACTTTAGCGATGGTCGAGGTTTTAAATGGTTTAAAAAATACGATATAAAATTAATAAAAAAGTATAAAATTAAGCACATTTTAACATTTTCTTAATTATAATTTCACCCTATTAAGCGGGAGTAGCTCAGTTGGCTAGAGCTTCTGCCTTCCAAGCAGATTGTCGCGAGT